>Ga0209700_107249_pt1 | contig 15962 bp, 8 predicted proteins | sample SiratroredBW_FD_187528 | JGI IMG/M metagenome (GOLD analysis project Ga0209700, IMG submission 187528) | Root nodule microbial communities of legume samples collected from California, USA - Siratro red BW (SPAdes) (version 2) | ecosystem: Host-associated > Plants > Roots > Nodule | place: USA...
GTTTTCAGTTGTTTCTTTTTTATGCACAATGACTGTTTAGATATCAAGTGCTTGATGCATTTTTTACCATAATTAGCACTTTGTATACATGAAAAATTTCAATTTGCTACTTTTTTTTTTTTATTTTTTTTTTTTTTTTTTTTTTCCTATATCTCCCGTACTTAGGATGTTAGGAGTTCGAACTGATATTGAAATGACTGAATATGGTTGTTTTTATCGAAGAAACTGTTGCATGGTCCGTTGCATGGTATTCTACACCCAGTGAGACTTAGAGAGAAGTGTAGGGATCGTGTTATAAGAAGGGAGGGATAGAGAAAAATGATATATTGTTTGTAAAATATTGGTGTCCATGTATCGCCACTCTTTTTATCAATGTCTGTGTGCAGGCTACTTGACTAATCATTTGGCCATGCTGTGAATAATAAATAAAGTGAAATTTGGAAAAAGTTGTTGCATCTCTAAGGAGTTAAATTGGAAAAGGACGGCAGTAGTTGAAGTGGATTCCCATGCTTTGAATATGTTCGGCGTTGTTCTTGTTATTTGATATTGGTTTTCCTCTACGGAAAAAAAAATTCATTTGTCGTTTGCGAGCTCTTGCAATCTTATCAATAGGATATTTATGCAAGTGAAATAATATTGTTTTTGAGATGGTGGGTAAATTTGATATGAAGGGTACGTGTCACTGTTCTTGTTTCTGCAGAAATCATATGAAACCAAACAGTATAAAAAGGGCCTCAAAGCTGCTGATACCATTCTGAGAAAGTTTCCAGACCATGGAGGTATAGTTTTTTGGTGGTTATTTTCTGAGCTTTACTTTTTTTGCCAGGGGTCATCTTATCTACCCCCTTAACTGTTTAAGTACGTCATGCAATTTTAGCCCTCATTCCTTTTCTATCTATTATTTTTTATTTGCGGCATGTTTTGCTTCTTTGGTCATAATTTTATTTATGTGTCCGTTCCTGTTTCTTGATGATAGAAACTTTATCGATGAAGGGTTTGACACTAAATTGCATGGATCGTAAGTCCGAAGCATATGAACTTGTTCGTCAAGGATTAAAGGTTTGTTGTCTTTGATTTTACTTAATCTATCTATCTTACATAGCTGTTTGTGGGATGATTCAGCTTTGATTTTTGTTTTGGTACAGAATGACCTTAAAAGTCATGTTTGCTGGCATGTTTATGGTCTCCTTTACCGATCAGACAGAGAATACAGGGAGGCGATCAAGTGCTATCGAAATGCACTGAAAATAGATCCGGACAATATTGAAATTCTTCGTGACCTATCACTCCTACAGGTAGCATCTTAAATCCATTTTCCTTTATTTTACTTCTCTACATATCAATAAATTTAATTTGGATGTAAGTCTTTATGGTGGATTGTGCTTAAGGTTGAAAATCATAAATATTAGTCTGTTAAACAAGTGGACGCATTTTTTTTGCTATCGATTTTCATTTCCTAGAGACCACTCCCATTTGCAAATTTTTTAAATTATCTTTGGTTGGTTTAGTTTTTTTATTGTAGCTACTAAGTTGTCACAACCTTTTTAACTTCCAGTCAGACTTTGAAATTTGCGAATGAGACAGTCAAAATGATTATCTGTTGTTTCTGTTAGAATAGTTTTTTATTATTTGTTCTACAACGTTAAGGGTCATAGGCTGTAGCCCTTTTCCTTTGATTGTTCTTGTCCTTACCTTTTTCATACACACACTCACATACATACATGCACAACATATATAATACATTAGCTGAGGCAATACTCATTGAGTTTTGATATCCTTTAAGCTCAAGATGCTATCCGAGTGAGTAACATCTCGCACTACGTTCTGTTTGCCACTGTCCGCCGTTTGTGTCTGCCATTTGCCACCTTTTCGTTTGATGAACCCAAGATTAGCTGCACCTCGAGGAGTTCAATTCAACTCTGCGAGGCCTAATACTTAGGCACGCTGCCAATATTCTCTGATGCTCTGCGGGGTGTGCAGCTTGTCAGACTCTCATCTGACACATTTCTGCCTTTGGTTCTCAGTTTTGACCTACTTGAAGGTGTTGGGCACACCACTCCCTAAAAGTAGTGTTTCGTGCGCTTGAAATGGCATTCATAAATTCTGTTTTCCCTATCATTACAACTGCAAAACTCAACTAGAAAAATTACTTGTGTTGGTCTGCATTTGTGGAGTTGTGGTTCCTTGGTCAAGAATACCATGACCATTTGGAGAAGGAAACCAACTTGACACTAAAAGTGCCTTCCTTATGGTGATTTTGAGGAAGAAATTTACAGGGAGCAACTTCCTGGGTGGGTTTATTACTTGTAAATTACGTTGGTCTATCACTAATTTATCAATACTTTTTCTTGACCCGATATTTTACCATTTTTGCTGGTTTTTGACTGGTTTCACCATTTTGATACTATTATTGCACCATAACCAAACCTGACATGAGACTGGCTCCTGGTTGAACCAGCTGCTCCAGTCTGTTTTGAACCATATTGATTTCAAATTATGGGAGCAATTTTGTGATTATACTTGTATCTTATATCAAGAAAATTTAAATGTGTTGGTCCTCAAACTCCATCAAGAAGTTCTATCCCTGTCTGTCATTAAAATTTGTATGAAGCTTGAGCTCGTATTCAATAATCTGCTATCTGATAATATTTTCTAGAAATACCCTGTTAAAGGACGAGTAACAAAATGTTAATTTTCCGTGTTAAAATTGACTTGGAAGGTGTTGTAACATTCCAATACTTCTACTGGCAACATCCTGTGTTATTGTAAGTATAAGTTTATTCAAGTTTGATACAATATCATATTGCCCTTGCCATGAACTACAGTAGATTGATGTTTCTCTTCTGTACTATTTTGCTGTGTATTTATTACATTTCAATAAATATATATGCATGTGAATATATCTTCACTAATTTTTTTATGATTTGATTATGATGTTTTTTACACTTCACTCACAGGCACAAATGCGAGATTTAACAGGCTTTGTTGAGACAAGACAACAACTTTTGACTTTGAAGCCAAATCATCGCATGAATTGGATTGGATTTTCTGTATCCCATCATTTGAACTCCAAGTATGATTTGGATTTGTATTGAATTATTTTTTCCGAAATGGTGATAGTCATTGGCCTCAAATGTATTTTTTTCCGGAGTTTCTTTTTCAGGTTTATGTTTTTGATATAAATAATCAATGCATGCAATTTATAATGTTGTCCCTATTTTACTTTCTTTTCCCCCCTTTTTTTATTTGTAATTGGCAGTTGTGTGTCTCTTTGAGGCATGAGTTTTTGGAAGTAATATTTAGTTTTTATAGTGGCTCTAAGGCCGTAGATTCAGGGGATATAAAATTCAATATCAAGCTTGCCATGATCTTGAAAGACTAGGACTAGTTCTATATGAGCTATTAGCTTGTTGTCAGGTGCTATTTCTCTTTCCTTTATATCCTAGCAGGACCCACAGAGATATGATCTTGAGCTCTCAACTTGTTGCTTACTGGATACATAAATATTGAAGCCTTTGTTATTCATAAGTATTAGTTCTAGCATTCTCATCAGTCACTAATTGTATTAGGTAGCATTTTTCTAAATCTGGCATTGGAATGTGGTGATCAGTTTTGCTGTGATGTCATTTTTTTTATACATAATGGCAATGAATAATGAGTTGGCAAATTTATTAAAGTAGAAAAATGCAAAAAAGACGCTGTTGAGTTTGGTTTGAAGAACTGTTTACAGAGTATTTGATTTTTTGGGGACCAATTACATGGTATATTTACCCAAAAGTTCCTTCATTTCCTTTGGTTTCTGACCTTTATAATCTGAGCACTAGGTGAAGATTACTTCTGATTTGCTATTATAAATCGTTGCTGTTGAAATATTATAATTTTGTTAGTATGGTTGTTTGTAATACCGATCTTTTTGAATGTGTGCAGTCCATCTAAAGCAGTTGAAATTTTGGAAGCGTATGAAGGGACTTTGGAAGAGGATTATCCTCCAGAAAATGAACGGTGTGAGCATGGGGAAATGCTTTTGTACAAGGTTTTCAGTTGTTTCTTTTTTATGCACAATGACTGTTTAGATATCAAGTGCTTGATGCATTTTTTACCATAATTAGCACTTTGTATACATGAAAAATTTCAATTTGCTACTTTTTTTTTTTTATTTATCTTTTAGATATCAAACTTTTGTAACTTCACTACTAATATTTACTTGAAAACTGTATGAGATAATCCTGTAACTTTTGTTACTTTGATACTAAATTTAAAGATTTTGATATTATTCTAGTCAAATTACACTTTTTTTGCTGTCAATTCTATGGTTGAATGTTCAAGAATAGGAAATCTATATATGGTTTGACTACTGACGTTATTTTTTCCTGTGGTGTTTCTCTGCACCAAATATTATTGCCCAGATCTCGTTGTTAGAGGAATGTGGGTTTCTCGAGAGAGCTCTTGAGGAGTTGCGCAAAAAAGAATTTAAAATTGTATGTATGTTTTAGTTTGATTAACCTGGGTAATTTTATATAATGAACTTCCATATAACATCTAACTTGCTTCTGATTATGTCTTCCTAGGTTGATAAGCTTGCATACAAGGAACAGGAGGTGTCACTTTTAGTAAAGCTTGGTCACTTAGAAGAAGGCGAAGCTTTGTACCGCGCATTACTTTCCATGAATCCTGATAATTATAGGTGATCTTTGTTGCAACATATATTTTAGGTTTGAGTGTATCAGTTGATTAGTCCTTTAAAGGTTTTTCTTGTGTTTTTTCCCGTCATAGGTTTTTTTCACCCTTCTCAGTCTCAATAGAATTGTTCCATACACAGAATCTCCATTTTAATTATTCATTATGTTTCAAATTGCGAGACTGAGATTACTGCATGTTTTCTATTGTGGTTCAGTTATACTTTTATCATGAATGGCTTTTACATCCCCATCATTTGCCCCAAGGCCTGTAAATGATATATATTTTTTGTTTAGCTTGTCAGAGTATTTTTTATCTTTATTCTATATATGCTGTGAATACTTTTCTAAAAAATAAATTTCTTCTCTTATTCCACAGTAAGCCAATAAGTCAAGTCATAATAAGTTTGTTCAAACTAATTCAAGACTTGAAAAGAAAACTGTAGCACAATTTGTCTATAACCCAAGTATAAGAATGGATCTTGGGTCACTCATACTAAACCCATCATCCAACCCGTATAAGAGTGAGTTAGCTTGGGCTGGGTCAAGTTTGACACATCCACAAATGAATTTCAATCTAATTGGGTTGGACAATTTGGGTCATTGGGTAACCTGACCCAATGAACACCCCTATTTCTATCAGTGGATGTTCAGCTATACAGTTATCTTATAGAGTTAGAATCCATAGTTCATGCTAAAACTGATATCTAAACCCAAGTATTATTTGACGCTATTATTAATCCATTTGGAGAGCAAAATAATTTAAAAAATGGAGCTCAATATTCTGTTTCAAGATAACTTGTCTTAATTTAGAAAGAATTATATCCTAACTTATCTGGTCTTTTGAAACTTCTTAAACTTCATAGTTTTACTGTTTTTTTTTTTTTTTTTTTTTTCTTTTTTTTTTTTTTTTTTTTTTTTTCTTTTCACTTTTTCTCTCTTTTTATGTGCCTCAGTTTGGTACTGGAAACTGTTGTTTACCTGACGTCTTAAGGTGGGTTCTGTGTGAAATTAGATTAGGATAAGCAGTGCATGTCTTGTCGTAAGAGATATTATTATCTTTTTAATTAGCCATTTGGTGTAAATGGATGAGGGGGATGATTTTAATTCAGTTGCAGAATAGTTTTAAACTTGGTTCTATTCGGTTTGATACATTATCTGCACTGTATTTTTTTGTATATGATATGAGTGCATGTCTTGTCCTAATTTTAATTGAAATTAAAATCTTTTTGATTACTATCCCGTAAATTGATGAGGTGATGATTTTGATTCAGTGGCAGAATTGCTTTAAATTTGTTTTTCTTTTAAATATTGTTCTATTTGGTTTTATATGTTATTTACAGTTGTCTACACTGTATTTGTGTGTATGATATTGCTCATTTTGTCTATTTATGCTTGTTGAAACTGAGTTTTAGTGATTCATGTTACTATTCAGATACTATGAAGGACTCCAAAAGTGTGTTGGACTATATTTAGAAGATGGGCAGTACTCGCCTGATCAAATAGACCAGTTAGATTCCTTGTACAAAACACTTGTACAACAATACAAGTGGTCTTCTGCTGTTAAGGTAAGGCTTTGTATTGTTATTGCAGTTGTTTTTACCTGCTATTTAACATCTGCCAATCATGTATTACAGTTATCACTTAGCTAATATATCTACCATGTTATCTTTGTAATATATATATATATATATATATACACACACACACACACACACACACACACACACACACACACACACACACACGTGTCTTTGTATCACAGTGAGTTGTGATATATTCATTACATCCCTTTTTTGGAAATGGGTTCAGCCATCCAAATATTGCTTCATTGCTAATTAATTTATTATGAGACGGAATTTTCTAATTTTCTTCCTTTATGGTAAATACTGAGAAAACATGGATTTTAATATCTATTAGCATAATATGTTTGTGACCATGGTGTTTTTAGTTTTTTTTTTTCTCTCGTATAACAATTCAGGAAGATATATACCAATTCAGGAAGTATCTTTTTTATCTTTTTATTTCTCAGAGAATACCACTAGATTTTCTACAAGGTGACAAATTTCGAGAAGCAGCAGACAATTATATTAGGCCTCTGCTAACCAAGGTTTACAAAATTCCCTTTCATATTTTATTATGTCTAGCTTAGTTGTTTCAAAATTGATTGGGATATCTTTTGGTGTTGTTTCTAGGGAGTTCCCTCTCTGTTCTCTGATCTATCATCTTTATACAATCACCCTGGGAAGGTTAGTCTTGTCACGTATTTATACTATTGAGCGTTTGAGATTTCATATGCGTGTTTTTTTCTGCCATTCATTTGAGGCTGGAGATTACTGATATTGTGGGGTTTGATTGTTTCCTTTTCCTTTAACTTTGTACAGGCAGACATTTTGGAACAACTTATTCTCGAGTTAGAGCAGTCAATTAGGACGTCAGGCCAATATCCTGGAGGGTAAAATATGTGTTTACTTTTGTGTGTAACACATGAATGAAGTAAAATGTTTATACAGTGCCTATGTTAGTATCTTTTTCTTGATTCGCTCTTTGCATGAAGAGGAGAACTTCAAGACAAACACATTCACTTAAAATTTCCTTGGAACAACCATAAGCAAATCACCAAAATGAAACCCTGGAAACATCCCTACCCACAAGGCCATGATATTGCTAAGGCCCTAATAATTGGTACTTTTGAATTCGCTTCTTGTGTTTTATAACCAATGTTTCTCTTTCACAGGACGGACAAAGAACCCCCTTCAACTCTAATGTGGACTTTGTTTCTATTGGCTCAGGTGGGTGGCTATTATTTTGATTTAGGGTTTAGGGTAATTATCACCTTTTTACTAAGAAAATTTGTACTGGTGCAGCATTATGACAGGCGGGGTCAATTTGAAATTGCTCTTTCTAAAATTGATGAAGCTATAGAACATACACCCACAGTCATTGATCTATATTCTGTCAAGGTTTGTTGGAGTTATGAACTCTTCTCCTCATTTCTTTCTAGTCCTTTTGTTATATGATAAACCCTTCACAATTGAAATCCTATCCTTCGATAGAATTCTGCTACGTGTTTGATTTGAACGTTAAGATGAATCTTAAATGACTTTCTTCTTATGATAATTGAATAAATTTGTTCAATTTTATGTCAATATAAATCACATGATTTAATGAATTGCTATTCTTTTAATTGTTAATTTTAATTTTACCAATTTTTGTGAAAAATTAAAAAATCATATACTTAAATTGTTAGATGAAAGGAATTAAAGGAGCATTTCTGAACTTATCCTATTTGATTATTCCGCTACTTTGTTTGTCACCCACATATTCAATGCATGCACTATTTGATTATTTCATTGACCTGTTTGCATTCAATAAAATATAGGCTTTGCAAGCACATATATAGCTAATAATTGTTTTATAAGATTTATGGTTAAGATGTTTTATTTTATCCATTTCTAGGTTCATATTGGAGTAGAAACTAATATAGTTTTACTTCAATAGTTAAAAATATTACATTGAACACTATATCCTCTATGTGATATATTTGAAATGATATTTAGCTTTATCTAAATTGTATGATCCTGTACAAATTGTGATACATAATTTGAAATGATATTTAGCTTTACAAATTGTGATACATAATTCAATATATAACAAAATTGAATGATTGTTGTTTCTATCTGTAAAACAGAGTCGGATACTGAAGCATGCTGGTGATTTGGTTGCTGCTGCTGCATTTGCTGATGAAGCTAGGTGTATGGATCTTGCTGATCGTTATGTTAATAGTGAGTGTGTTAAGCGGATGCTGCAGGCTGATCAGGTTTTTGTCTATCTTTTGGTTATATTTGGATGTTAGCTACACAGGCATTGTGATTTACCATTTTCATTTCTGATCTGCTTTATTCATATCTGTTCCTTTGATACAAAGGTTTCTTTGGCTGAAAAAACTGCTGTATTGTTCACAAAGGATGGGGATCAACACAATAACCTTCATGACATGCAGTGCATGTGGTTGGTATAACATGATATTTGAACATTCTGCACTATCTAATGACTGCTGTGTTTTAATTACTTAATGCGTCACTTCTACCTTTGGAAGGTATGAGCTTGCCTCGGGTGAAAGTTATTTGCGCCAGGGTGATCTTGGACGGGCACTCAAAAAGTTTTTAGCAGTGGAGAAGCATTATGCTGATATCACGGAGGACCAATTTGATTTTCATTCTTACTGCTTACGGAAAATGACTTTGCGTACTTATGTGGAAATGCTTAAATTTCAAGACCAATTGCATTCACATTCATATTTTCACAAAGCAGCAGCTGGGGCTATCAGGTGAATACCTTGTCGTTTGTTGGCATTGTGCTATCCTTAATGAGTTATATCTGTTAGTATTGTATGGTGATTTAATTAACTGGGTTATCATGGGAGTTAAAAGCTGAGGTCCAATGCATATGCATATGGGAAACTAGTGATTTTTTTTTTGAAGTTTCTTTATTGTTACATGCAAGAGCGAGAGTTTTTTTTTTTAAGCAAGTCCAAGTTCCGTGTTAATATTTGGTTTTATATCCTGAAAAGATCCTTAAGGACTGTTGTCTGTTCTGCCTTAATTAGTACTAGTAAAGCTATCTACTTCTGAGTTCTGATTGTTTTATGATCTCATAAACGTGACACTCTGAGTTGCAGATGCTATATTAAGTTGCATGATTCTCCCCCAAAGTCTACAGCAGAGGAAGATGATAACATGTCAAAGTTGCTTCCTTCTCAGAAGAAGAAAATGAGGCAAAAACAGAGGAAGGCAGAAGCAAGAGCCAAAAAAGTATTGTAGTCGGTTTCTTTAGTTTCTGCTGAACTGCCTGTGGGGAAGGTACTGATCCTGTTGTTTACATTTGTTATTAGGAGGCAGAAGAAAAGAATGAAGAGTTAAGTGCAAGTGGGGTATCGAAGTCTGGGAAGCGGCATGTAAAACCTGTTGATCCTGATCCAAACGGGGAGAAGTTGTTGCAGGTTCAAATTTAATGCATTCAATGTCTATTAGAATACCTGACAATATCTAATTATATCGATTATACCTGAGTAATGTTGAGTCTATTAGGATTACATCTTAAATTCTTATTCGGCTGTTTTAAAATTTTATTTAGTGCTCAGAATAAAAATTTTCTGCATAAGATCATGTAGATGAGTAGCTATAGATCACCATGCATATTTGCTGTTCGGGTCTTGGTAGAAAAACTGTAAACATCTAATCATCACCGTATGTTATAATAGCATTATTATGTGCGGAGTGGGAGACCGTATGGTTATAGAAAATGAAAGGGTTTCAGAAATACACTATGCAAATAATTTTTTTCTACTGTGCTAATCAGGATTCAGGAGCACGGAGTTGCAAACATACTTGCATAGCGTGGATTGTTTATATAGGGTTTTGATTCATTATATAAATCTGAATAACATTTGTGGTGGTCTTTTGTATTTTTTTTTCAAATGAATTTTCTTGTAAAAGAAAATTGTATGGACTTTGACAAGTTAAAATGCTACAGTACATCTGATGTTAAAAAACGTATGTGCATTACTTGTTTAAAAAAATTAAAATTTGTATAAATAAAGCATAATAGTGTCAGTATTAAACACGCTAATTTCAACGTTAGAATGTTTCTTTACATATTCATTTTAGAACTTCACCTTGTGTTTTTCCCTACTTAGGTTGAAGATCCACTGTCAGAAGCTACTAGATACTTGAAGTTGCTGCAGAAGAATTCCCCTGATTCATTGGAGACACACTTGCTCTCTTTTGAATTATATACAAGGAAACGAAAGACTTTGCTTGCCTTTCAGGTAGGAGGAGCCCAGTAACTTAATTTATCTAGCTTAATTTTCTTCATATTTAAGTAATTACTCTTCTTTCTCCGAGGGATTGTAGGCTGTGAAGCAGTTACTGAGATTGGACTCTGAACACCCTGATTCTCATCGTTGCTTGGTATGGTGTCTTTTTTGAAGAATACATTAGTTCCATTCCATGTTACTGGAATTAGAAAATTTACTATTGTAATATTTTCATACTAAACTAAAAATAATAATACAATTTAATCTCATAATAATCGCCCACGAACCCATGTTTTTTATATAACAGTACTAGGATTAATAATAATTAGTAACAAAAAACAGTATTTATAATTGCTTTACTTTAAATCCTTGTCTATATCAAGAATTTCATGAAAGGCACATGGCACATTGGCAATCGAAAGAAAAAATGTACGATAGGATTTGTACCAGCTACTCCTAGTCTATTTTTCGATTTCTTTTTTCCCATTTTTCTCTTTGTTCTTTTCTCCATCAAACACACCAAAGGAGGAAAAACCTCTTTCTACTTGGATTTATTCGGTCCATATGTTGCAGATTAAATTCTTCCATAAAGTGGGATCCATGAATGCTCCAGTGACTGACAGTGAGAAACTGATTTGGAGCGTCTTAGAGGCTGAGCGCCCAAATATTAGGTTCTTAATTCAGAATTTTTCATCCTTTTGTTTTTCTTGGGGACTCGAATCTATAATTCTTATTCATTTTATGATTATCATTTGATTTTAACTTCATCTGCTTTCTTTTTTGCAGCCAGGTGCATGAGAAATCCCTTTTTGAGGCAAACAACTCTGTCCTTGAAAAACACAAAGGTCATAGTGAACTTTATCGTCAACACGGCAATGCATATCTTTCAAGTTTCTTTATTAAGATTTCTTAATTTTGTTTCTGTTTGCAGATTCTTTGATGCATAGAGCCGCTTTTGTAGAAATCTTGCACATTTTGGATTCAAACAGAAAATCTGAGGCTGTTAAGTTCATTGAAGAGTCAACAAATAACATTGTTCCCAGGTAATGCATTACAACATTTTAAGTGATGTTATCATGCTCATTCAACACATTCTTTTTGAAGTTAAAGTAAAAAATAAGAATTTTAAAAGTAGTGGTTTAGGAGAGAGACAGATAGAGTTGGGGAACAGTGAGTGAAGAGAAGTTTTTATTTATTTATTTTTTTTGGAGGAGAAGATGAATTGGTTTCTTCCCCAAATGCAAAACAGTATTTCTGTATAAGACAGTTCCGAGTCTTTGTTTCTAATTTTAATTTTTAAAAGGTGGTGAAGTCTTTTTGTTTATTCCAGAGATGGAAACAAGGGTCAAGATGCCCAAGTGAAATACATACTGGATCTCAGATAAAGTGTAGAGATTACCAAAAAAGCAATACTAGGATTCTTTAAAACGAGGAGGTTAAAAAAAAATGACATTTTTTTCTTTTAAAATATTGTGCCTGAATTGTTGCTTATGTATGTATCTCCTATAATTTATGGACTCTGACTTGTCAATGTTCTTGTTTGTTTGTGTATGTGATTTATGAGCTTAATCTCTTTGTTTCTTTTCTAGATTCATTTTAGCTTTTTCATATTTTAGTAATGGTATTAATGTGTGTTTCAATTCGTATCTTAATGCTAGAAATGGAGCACTCGGACCAATCAGGGAATGGAAACTTAAAGATTGTATTGCGGTTCACAATCTTCTTGGAACAGTTCTTGCTGATCAGGATGCTGCATTGAGTAAGTATAACTTGGACTTTTGGGTTGCCTGAATAATTTTTCTGTTGGATGGCTTGAACGTAAGGAGCATTGCGTATGGTAATTTTAGCACGTGATATTTTTTTGCCGCTGATACTTATTATTTCCACGAATAATGTGTTTCGAGTTCCTTTTCCTGCGCTGAAAATTTTTTACCTCCTGAAGATTAAAATTACTAATTGCTTTTGAAGCAGACATGATTTCCTCTTTTTAAGGAAAAAGGGGCTAAAGGAGATGATAATCTTTTGCTAAAACATTTAGTTATTTTAATCTTTTTATACTCAAATTTAGTGTTGTTCTCGGTTTATATTTTAATTCCATTTTCTTATTTATATTTGTAATAGTGCAATAAAATTGTATGTACTCTTGCAGGATGGAAGGTGCGATGTGCGGATTACTTTCCATATTCTACGTACTTTGAGGGAAGACACAGCTCTGCCTCTCCCAACTCGGCCTTCAACCAGTCACGTAAGAACTCTGAAAGTGAGAATATTAACCACATCACATCAAACGGGAAACTAGAGGCATTTAAAGATCTCACTATCTGATAAAGTCGAATGCATCCATGAGACAGAGGCCAAGAGACATGCGTGTTACCCAGTTTGGATGCTTATTAAACCAAACGGCATTTGACACACCCAGAAACGACCGCGTTGCAGTTTGCGGCAACAACGGTCACAGTTTTGGTGCGGGTTATGGAAAACTCTACACTCCATGTATTTTATTTGCATGATTTCTCCCTCCCATCTGCGATATTTATTTGGTTTGCAAATGTGTATAATTTTACCTCAATTATTATGTCTTAGGATTGACTTTTTCAATTTGTTCACCCCTTTTTTCTGAGAGGTGGTAGATTGGGGTCCATGGGCCTTTACCATTGTCTTAGATTTTCATTTTGGTCGTTGGGAGAGCTACACAATCATTTAGGTTTTGGTCCTGCATCCAGCCAACGTACATATAGGGAGAGCATGTTGTATCTTTCCTATTTAATTGGTCTATTCATGTATAACCATTAACTTATGTGAAAGTTTTGCCACTGGATGCCTAAATGACGTAATTTTGGATTATGAATTCAGTAAAAAGAAATGGAGGTTGGTAGAACTGTTGTATGTGGGCAGCATTACCATGCAGAACGAAGCCAATTATCCTTCAATTTACCAGTTTTAGTTGAATCAGAAGCCTGAGATACAATAAACAAAATAAAATGTGTGGTTCCTAAAAACTGCCACCGAGGAATTAAGTTTTGAGAATGAAGAAGTAAACAAGTTGTGTTTTGGTGTTTAAACTATATATATATATATATATATATATACACGTTTTTATTGCAATAATTGAACCTCATCTTGCGAACTTACGATGAATTCGAAGAACTTCTCATCTTGTTGTGCATGTTCTCTATACTTTCAATGGTACTTTGTACACATTATATCATTTCTAATGGTCTATTAGTAATGGAAGAAAGGTAATGAATAGAGTCTTAAAATGGTGTTTGTTAAGATATACAGACAAGAAATTAAGATAAATAGAATTCTAATTAATAAAAAAAAATTAGTCTGGAGTATATGTAATTACAATATTAATTATGGAAAGTTAGGATTTAGAAATTATTATCTTGATTAAATCTTTTTATAACTCATTCTTCTAAATTGCTAAATATCTATTCTTCAATCAATTAGCAACCAGTGGGTTGTGATATAAGCTAATAATTCAATAACGAACTGAAAGAACAGAAAGTAAAAGGGTTGATTCTCTATCCAGGTCTGCAAGTAAAAGGATGGTGGTTGATTCTCCTTTATCTCCACATCCTATTACAACATCCCAGATCAGGAAACTACAAATCACACACCTAAAGTTAAAAGAAAAACAAAAGTAAAAGAAACTATTACTACTTCAGTCACCATCATTTCTTTTTGTTCGGTTTCTGAATTTCTTGTTAAACTCTTTCCACGTAAAAGTAACATTTATCTCCTAAAATAAAAATGATTTTGAGAAGAATTTAAAAAATATATATATATTCATGATTTTAAAATGATAGCTAAGGCACTTTTCTATGCTTTTTCTTTACCTTTTTAACAGTAGTTCAGTTCTGAAAATTCTTTCAAAAATTTCTCCCAAAAATAGAATCATGACTTTGAGTTACGGATTTATTTATTATACCTCTTAAAATAAGAATGGTTTCCAGAAAATAAGGATGGTTTGCAGGAGAATTTAGAATAGGGATAATATATATATAATCTCTCTTCATGATTTTAAAATGGTAGATAAGGCACCTTTTCCATTTTACTCTTTTAATATTCAGAACGACCTCGTGTGTAATGCATTTCTGAAAATTCTTTCAAAAATTTATCTCCTAAACATCATGATTTTAAAATGGTAGCTAAGACACTTCTCCCATATGCTTCTTTTAACAGTAGTTCAGTAAAGGAAAAAAATAAAAAATGCACTTCCCACTTTACTTCCATCATTGATTTGAATTAATGGCCTTGTCAATGTTGCTGCACATATGCAACTATACCTCTAACCTTAAAAAAAGAATATTTCATGAATTTTGAATTTACTATTTATAATCATAAAAACTTTAGCAAAAGCAAAATTATCATTATGAAAAAAGAGAGAATACTAACAGTTATTATTACAGTATTGATCAAGAAAATCAAAAGTACTATTTTTTTAACAGTATCAACCCCTCTCCTTAATTACTTTTCAGTGAGAATATCTATTTATTATATCCCTCACAAGAAGAAAAAAAAATGTTAACTATATCACTAATATGTACCTTTTTTTCAATTAAATTCCAAGTTAGTCTATTTATAAACTTAATTAAAAAAGAAAATGCTCTATTTTTCTAAAAATTTTCTTTTAGTGTGTAAAAAGTAGTTCTTTTTTAAGATCTTAAATTATGACTAATATTCATTATATAAGTACAAGTAAAACTCACTTTCTTATTGAGTTGATCTATATTAGTTAAAGGTAAGACTATATTTTGGTGAGGATAAATTTTATCTCAGTTAGCTGAGTTGGTTTACAAGGATGAGTTAGATTTTAATTTATTTTAATGTGATATTAAAATTGTTAAAAATCTATCATGAGATTTGAGCTTATATAAATATTATGAGATCTCTTGTTCTTCTCACACTTGTATAAATAAGGCTATACCTTATTGAACCAGTTGAATACTAAGGGTGGTGTTTTCTTAAGCGAGTGGTTTCTTTGTTAATTAAAAAAATTTGTAAAGGTTAAATAATTTGAACATGCCATACTAAGCTGAATCATGGCAGAAAATGTTGATTATAGCTGATTTCTTTGTTCATAATTGTGATTTTGATGATGGTACATTGGAAAGTTGCTCTCTAATGTTCAGTTTTTCGGGTGAGCACATGCATAAATTAAATAACATTAATCCTTTTTTTTTCTTGCTTACAAATATAAGAAGTTAATAAAAGAAAGTTAACATCAACAACAATCTAAAATTGATTTCAAACATAAAAGCAGCACATTTCTTTTACCTTCACAAAAGTTAGAAAGACACAATAATGTTTCATTATAAGATAAACGATTTCTATATCAAAAAATATTATTAGAAACGACACTCTTTAGAAATACTAATGCTTTTTTATTAAATAAATCTTTACCACACTCATATATTTCTAATGTAATAAAGGTTTTTTTTTTTTTTTCAATAAAAAATTTA
>Ga0209700_107250_pt1 | contig 15961 bp, 10 predicted proteins | sample SiratroredBW_FD_187528 | JGI IMG/M metagenome (GOLD analysis project Ga0209700, IMG submission 187528) | Root nodule microbial communities of legume samples collected from California, USA - Siratro red BW (SPAdes) (version 2) | ecosystem: Host-associated > Plants > Roots > Nodule | place: USA...
AAAAAAAAAAATTAATATATATATATATATATATATATATATATATATATATATGTATATATATGAACATAATATTAATACATTGATAGATATATAAATGTATAAGGTAATTTATCTTTTATAAAGCGTCTGAAATAACTTTATTACATAATACATGATTTATATTATTGAGAGTTGATCTTACTTATATTATTTATTAAATATAATACATTTATTATACACAAGATAAAAAAAAAACAAATGAGTAAGAATACATTAAATAAGAAATAAAATTTACACAATTTTGCAATTTTTAATAAATTTCAATTGATAATATAAGATTAGTAACAAATACATTAAAAGCAATTGAATTCATACAAAGATTAACGTTATTTGAAACCCACCTATCTATTTAAATAAACATAGAATTGTCGGTTTAATTGTTATAAAAGGATTAAATCAAATTAATGTCTCTTCTATTTCAAAATTAAAACCATTAGAAGTTTAAAATCAAACAAGTAACTTATCATTCAATGTTTGATGTAAAATATTGTAACAGATAATTTTCACAATAACTGAGTTGCATCCTCATGTAACATTTCGTTCTATGGCAACACCATGATTTTGCACCAAGTTAGTAATAGTTTTAGGTAATTATCGAAATGGATGTTTTGTTTTTTATTTATGAAAATGAATAAATTTAAAGTTATAGTGAAAATATGTTTAATGAGTTATAATCAATGAGTTTTATAAATTTAATTAATAGATTTAAAAACTTTTCACACATTTTTTATGTATAAATTTTTATAATAATTACTATCAGTCTTATACTTAAGATTTATTTTTTATGAACTGTGTAGTTATTTTTTTAACCATGCAAAAGAAATAAATATTTATTCTATGGATTTTAAACAGTAAAAAAACTTTATTTTAAAAATTATTGTACGAGTAAAAAATAATACTGAATAGAAATATTCAGATAAAAATAAGAGTGAAAAGTAATCAAGTTTTTAAAACTATTATATGAATAAAAAATAATACTGAAGAATAATGTTTAGATAAAAACAAAAGTGAAAAACTGTTAAAATACTAATTTTAAAAAATTCAATTTAAGAATACTAATTTAAAAGTTAAATTTAGGAATGCTAATTAAAAAGATTGAATTTAAGAATACTAATTTTAAAAAATTGAATTTACGAATACTTGTTTTAAAAAAATAATATTATTTTTATCCAAAACATTTTTGTCCAGTATAATATTTTTTAAAATAACATTTTCTTATTGTTTAAAATCAATAGATATAAATATTTCTTCCTTTTGTATTGTTAAAAATAAAACAATTTTAAAAAATAATCCTAAATATATAACTAAAGGTGATTTTTATAAATATCTTTAATTTATTATACATAAAAACCGTATGAAAAGCTTTTAAACTCATTAATTAAATTTATAAAATTCATTAATTATAATTTGATTATAGTTTAAGTTGGTACAATCTTAATTAAGACAGTCTTCCCGTATATTCTTTAGATAAGATCGTTATCCATGTTCATAAATAAAAAATAAAACACCCAGTAATTACACCAATACGTTGCATAAAACGGCAACACGAACCAAATATTTTTGTGTATAAATGCATACATGAGTGACATGTATATGCATTAGATAATCCCAAAGAGAAAAAGAAGCCAAACAAAACATGGCACCTTACATTTCTAGAATGAGAGCCACCATTGTTGTTTTACACACCACCCTAATCCTTCCCTTGCTTCTCCCAGAAGGTTATTCTTCTTCCATGCTAACTGCAAGTGCAAAAGCCCCAAAATTCTCAGATGCTGATCTGTTAGAATTTCCTCTGAACTTAGAATACTTGGAGGCTGAGTTTTTCCTGTTTGGTGCTTTGGGTTATGGATTGGATAAAGTTGCTCCATCCCTAACTGGGGGAGGACCCCCTCCCATTGGTGCCAAACAGGTTCAACTTGATCCCCTTGCCAAAGATGTCTTCTTGCAGTTTGCTCTTCAAGAAGTTGGACACTTAAGGTTTTGTTCTATCTCTATATTTTGTGTAATTATAATTAACTTTTGACAGGGAAAATTATAATTTCTCAGTTATTATTATACCCTAATTGTAGGGCCATAAGGAGTGCCGTGGAAGGGTTCCCTAGGCCATTGTTGAACCTAAGTGCAGCATCTTTTGGTAAAGTAATGGACGAGGCATTTGGGAAACGTCTGGTTCCTACCTTCGACCCTTATGCTAATACACTCAATTTTTATCTTGCTTCTTACGTGATTCCCTATGTTGGCCTCACTGGTTATGTTGGAATCAGTCCACTGCTACAAAATCCTTCTTTCAAAAGGGTAAACCCTAAACCTAAACCTAAACTTATTTCTTTGTATATATGTGAACTCTCCGTGTCTCACATGTGCATGCACATATTGCATTTTCATGGCAGCTTGTGGCAGGGCTTCTGGGAGTAGAGTCCGGGCAAGATGCAGTGATTCGAGCATTTTTGTATGAACGTAAAGAGGAAGTGGTGAAACCCTATGGAGTGACCGTGGGAGAGTTCACGGATCGCATTTCAAAGCTTAGGAACAAGCTGGGAAACGAGGGTTTGAAAGATGAAGGTCTTGTTGTGCGTAGGGCAAAAGGTGCTGAGGGAAGAGTCAACGGCAACATTCTGGCCGGTGATAAATTTTCATTGGCGTATTCAAGGAGTGCAGAGGAAATATTGAGGATAGTATATGGAACTGGTGATGAACATGTTCCTGGTGGATTTTATCCAGTTGGAGGAAAGGGTGACATAGCTAGATCTTTCTTAAAGCACACTTCCTAAACATAACTTTTATGTGTATTTGATTGTTATGTCTACCTTTGTTAATAATATGAATACACGATACTTTGGGTACAAAGTTAAAATTTCCTTTTACATATATATATATATATATATATATATCTATATCTGGAGATCTTTAAGGCCAAGAGCAAGGAAAGGTTTGCAGCATTAATTCATAACTATTGTGAGATCATCACATTTTACTAAAATATATTTTATTTTAACAAAAAGATAAGTGTTGAAAATAATTGAAAGAAATGAAATTGTACCTCTAAAACAAAAATAGAAACTAAATCTTTAAAGAACATTTCTTAAATCACTTTTAATATTTAGTTTTGATAGTGTTGATGCTTAAAAATATAACAATGATAGAATATATGAGCAAAAGCTATATAAGTGAAAATCAAAACTGAAAAGAAAAAAATTTTTAAAAAACTGAGACAAAATTAATATAAGAGAACATACTATCTTTAAAGCATTAGGTTTGTGAATTATCTTAAAGCATCACAGTTGAATACTTAACAATGAATAAAAATTTTGAATATCTAATTGTTACAATGTCTATGTATTTTAGATTTTGAAAAAATAATTATATATTAAAAAAAGTTAATCAATTACCTGTGATCAATTATATTATCATTATTGATAGAGTATAGAAATTTATACATGAAGAATTTTTAAGAATTCTCAAATAATAAGAGATGTCTTATAATTAATTATATATGCCAAAATAATATTGGATTTTTTTCATATAATTCATTATAATTGATTATCTACTTAATTATAGACTCTTTTAAAACAATCCATTATTATTAACAAGCTAAAAACTTTTTAAAATTTGAGGTTATAAATTAATTTATTCTTTAAATAATTAAATAGCTGTTGATCATTATTTTATAATTAAACACTTTGGAGAAAATGAATGTACATGGGTAGATAACCAATTAAGCTTACGCAATTTATTTGGAGTGTCTAATCCAATGTATGGAAAACAGACAATCAAGCATAAAACCAATAACACTTTTCTTACTACATTGTTCATCATCAAAACATAAATGCAAAAACAAAATCTTCTAATCAAAGTATAAATTATTTTGAATTTAAAATAAATAATTTATATTGTTATACAAAATTATTTTTTAATAGTTGATAATTCTTAAATTTAAAAGTGAATATGAAAAGTTAGATTAAAATAAATTATTTATTAAAAAATGAAGTATATGAATAAACACAAAAGGAGAACGGTTAGATATGGTCAAGAAACATTTTTCTAATTGTTTAATCAAATTATCATTTGAAATTAAAATTAATAAATCTATTTGAAAGAAATAAAATTAATAAAATAAATAGTCAATACTTAAGATTATGACATGAATCTTAAGAAAAATCCTCTTAAAAGCAACTTCATTTTAGTTAAGAAGCTCTCATTTGTTCAATTTCGGGACTCAATTTTACAATATATAAGTTACTATAAAGTTTATTAAAACTAATGTTTTATCTTGTGCACAAAATAAATATCATTTAACTAAAAATTTAGAAATAAAATATTTTAAATACATAATTATATTATGGTTAAATTTTATAATGAATATTCTTTTAATATATAAAATATATTTTAGATATATCATAAATAATTTTGATTGTGATATAATTAAAATTTTAATTATTGATAATTTCTTTTAAAAATTTGAATTTAAGATATAGTCCAAATATTAGAAACGATAGATTAAAGGGGACAAAAAATTAAGAAAAAAATTGAGTCATACAAATAATAACCATAATGAGTATTAACGGATAAATCTAATTAACTAATCTACTTCTTAATAAGATAATTAAATCATAACGAGAGTATCTTCCCAAAATTTTATTTTTTTCACTATTTGATTTTATCAAATATTATTTTAAATAATTTACTATTTAATTCAATTTTTTTAAAATGTGAATTATTTACAAAATATTTAAAAAATATTAAATAAATATTTAAAAACTTAAAAAAGTGAGTTTCTTTCTCATAACAGAATGATATCAGAACCATTGATTATAATATATAAATATATCTAACGGTACCAGATCGTATTTCATTGTGTGTCAATTCTGGAGATTTGCCCTGTATCTGCAAGTTTTGAAGATCTGTTAAAATTGACTCTCCAAAGAGGCTTAAGGGGTAAAAGGGTGGTGTGAAGTGTGTGTTCTTCGCGCAACGCATCAACAACAATTCTTCAAACAGCGTCGTAGAAGGTAAAGGTTTTTCGGTAGTTCGTTTCTTCATTCCGTGATCTTTGTTTTGGTCAGTCTCTGATATTTCGTTCGATCGGTTTTCATTAGCAATTTTCATTAAAATAATGGCAACTCCAAGTCGATTTTAGCTGGTTATTGAGAGATTGCGCTGTGTATTTATTACGGTTCTGTGTTGAATTAAATTAATAATTTATAGTCAAGTGTTGCCGTAGGACAATACTTACGCAATTGATCGGGCTTCACTTCCTGCATCGCTCTGAGACTTTAGCATTGATGTTTGTGTGAATTGCGAGAGTATCCGTAGCTGAATGTTGGATTTCAATTAGGGTTTAAAAAGTATTTTAGCAGAACTACATAGGCCACGAAACCCTAAATCGTAGCTTTTAATTTGATTAAATTGCAGTTATCTATTATTTTATTTTTGTTCTTAACAATTTGTGCGTTATATGATATGATGTTATGTGTTTTGACCCCTTTATTCTGTTAAATTTTCTATGACGTTGAAATTTTATTTGGATACGGGAGTTTATGTGCCAATTATGAATATCCCGGTGGGATGAGTAGCATTGAGGTATACTCAATTTGAAACTAAACAATTTGGGGATTTTGAGAGTTATTATAGTTGGCTTTTGGGATGACACAACTTACTTAGGTAAGTGGTCGTGAGTTTTATGTTCGACCGTCCCTTTGAAATTACCTGCTGTTAACCTCAGCACAATTGTTCTGATATTGAATTAAGAATTCAACTGCATGATTTAATTTATATTATTGCTACCAAAAATCATTTGACTCTGTTTCTATTTACAGAAACACATTACACTAGGCAGATATGGCCGTAGATTCAGCTTCATCAGAGAAGAAATCAAGCAATGCAGCGAATGAGTTACTGACTTTTAATGCTGAGAATATGCAAAGCAACATGAAAACTATCTATTACAGGTTTCGTTTGGCTGTTGGTTATGAATACTATTTTGAATACATAATTTAGCTTGAAATGTTATATATGGGTTGGACCATTGAACGGAAGGCGTTTTTTCTTCCCTTTCTTTCTTTACCTGATTATGGAACATGGCGACTCACCAAGCTGTTTGGGGTGTTAGTTTTAGTATGGATGAAATTATTTCATGTTATCTGTATGAAATAGTCATCTGAGTCCATGGTATATGGATGTAACTTAGAGGAGAAAAAGGGGAGTAGGTGGGGTGGGGGTATGTAAACAAACACCTGTATAATGTCCTCTAAGGTTTACTATTGAATCTTTGTCTCTTTTGCAGCCGAACATTTTTATCTATAATTGGTGGAGTTGTTGCTGGTATTTTGGGATTGACAGGCTTGAAAGGATTTGTGTTTTACATACTTCTCATGGCACTTACTTCAATTGGGCTCGTTGCGAAAGCAAGTTTTTCAACTCACACATACTTCGACTCCTGGAATCGAGTGCTACTTGATGGCTTTCTTGGTGGCTTAATGGTATGTTGTTTGTGTTCATTTCATCTTTCTTTCGGTTTGGTGTATGAGACGGTTTATTTGTTTCATTAAAGAAGAAATTAGTTTGGATAAGATAGTTAGGGACGAACACAACTAGAGAATAATTATCATACGTAGAAAGGCACAAACAATTTAGATTAGCCAAACTTTTGGAGCACATATAATAAAGATACCCAACTGGTAAGGGGAATTGCCATGTGCTAAACTTAAACACTAAATATCAATGCAAGTGTAGGAAGATCTTTTCCCTTAAAAAATAAGCATTCTATTCCAGCCAAAGACATCAAGGAATAGCATACGATGCGTACTACCAGAACACTTAATCTTTCTAATACAGATGCTCAAGCCAAACCTGTGAAGAAAATCTAATTAAAAGAAAATGCTTCAACATTAAAGGTACACTAAGCACTCACCTAAGATACACTTGCTGAATTAGCTTTTCAGTAATGTGAATAAAATAAAGAAATATTATAGAATTTTTCAAAGTTAGAGTTTCGCATGACATATTTGGAGATAAAAGCTTTGTTGGGTCTATGTATCTGTAACGTATCGTTAGAATTGATCTTGCAGAGCAATGCAGTCCAATAGCTTCTTGACGTTTGATGAAATTGCATACAAGAGTAGCATTTTATGTTATAATAATGAAATTTTGGGAGAGGTCTATATATTGTCTTGCTGGTCTTATTTGATCATAAGATCTATTTTGGGGTTTTTCTTCTCTCTGGGATGTTTAGCACTTTTTGAATGTGGGTGTTCAGCATTATAACTTCTCTTTTTCTACTTCTGCAGTCGTTCGTGCTGTTCTGGACGTATCCTTCTCTTTAATAATACTTTGGTGGTGGATTATGACTGAATATTGGTTTACATCAATTCAATAAAATCTGTTAAAAATGGAGTACTTGTTTGTCCTAAACTGTGTCATTGGAGAATGATGGAATAAGTTTTTCTAAATCTAACCAGAACTTAATTTACAATTTCCAAGTATGAAAAACAAATTGATTTTGTGGGGGTTGGGTAATTTCGTAATATCAAGTTTTAGTAACAGGAATAATTTCCAAAATTTTCAGTAAAACTAATGAAATTTTCTGAGTTTCTTGAGCTGCAGTTGCCATGTTAATTCTGCTTGTGCTGTGTTTGTTCTAAACGAGTTTGACACTCAATAAAACACAACACTACAAAATTTAACTTGCTGCTATATACATCTCTTCTGTTGAAATTGTTGCCATTATGTTGTTCTTTGACAAAATAAAGATTTGCCTATGACATTGTCCACATATTTTGATGGATGGAATGTGCACATGTTTCAAGTGAAGACTATTTGGATACCGTAGCCGCTATTGATCCTTACTGGAATTCAGTTGCATTCTACAATTACTAGATAGCTTTTCATGATATTCCCGTTTCTAAACTGAGATTTACTACCAGAGTTTTGTCTGATTATGTATTATTTAAAATACTATCTTAAGTGAGAAGTTTGTTAACTGATATAGATTGCAATTTCGTCAATTTTTATTTTAGGCTTATTGTACTTCTAGACTTTCTAGCCCTTCTATTATAACGGAAGTTTGAATTTAATTCTGTAAATTTAATCTAGATTTTAATTATTATAACAAAGTCGGTTCATTATTTTTTTTTTTCACTTGAAAATTTACATTTTTTTTAGTTCAAAATCTTCACATTTTTTTTAGTTCAAAATCTTCACAAATTAAGTTTATGAAATTGTTGGGAATATAATGCTCGAAATGTATTGCGTAAAATATCAAATTTTTCTATGAGATTGTAGTTTTCTTCAAAGTGATCATTTAATTTTATCATATTTTTGCTTAATTGTCAAATGTAAACATTTAAAGTTATTTTTTATATTAATTTTTTTTCATGATTCCTTAATTATCTCGAAAGAATGAGATTTTAAGGGTTTATAAATAAAATAAAGACTGATGAGAATAATATTCATCTAATGTTTGTTTTTATTTAAAATTAAAGGAATTTAATTTGTCGAGGGATTAAAATGGTAAACAATATAATTATACATTTATTTCTTCTTAGCATTACCTCTCAATAAAAAAAATTATATTTGACTATAAGCATACTGCTATAAGTCAGAATTCTTTTATCACTTGCCATTTACTATATATTTAGGCAATGTTTTAGTTAGAAAACAATGGAGCTTGTTTCAGGAAGGATGAAAAAAAAAAAAGGAGAAAATTTGAGGATATTTTGGTAGTGTTACCTAATTATTTCCTAAGCTATTCGATTAGTTAAATTGCACAACTAAGGTGGTTGTTTATTTCCTAATCTATTCGATTAGTTAAATTGCACAACTAAGGTGGTTGTTTTGATAGACTTAAAAATGAAATTGAGGAACTGCTAAAATAGTGGTGAAGCCTATAGATACTGTGCGCGTTTTAATAATCAATCTGTGAATTTGATGAGTAGGAACTAGAATTACCATGCAAAAAAACGCATATAAGAGGAACTTTTCTTAATCATTTTACAAATGCATTTGATTAATTGTGAATGTAAGCAGATATAATTCATCAGAGTAAGGTATGAATTGAATCCATGTGAAAGTCAGTTCAGTTAGGTGGCGGAGACCTGCCAGTCCACATGGAAAGCACGGACACCTACTGGTCCAAATAAAGATATAATATTATAAGTATTATTGGCATTATTTTTAATCAAAAATTATTTTAATAACATTATTTTCATTTCTATAATTATAAGTTATTGTGGTTGATATTAGTGTAATTTAAGTTAAATCTTTTAAATGAAATAAGGCGTCAAATTTTAATTTTATAATTCTAAAAATATGACTAAAAAAGAGATTTTATCAAGGGATGAAATGCGTGGAAGGATAAAAAAAAAGAGAAAATTTGAGAATAAAAATATGTGAACTTCATATATTTTTATTTTATATGGAATTTTATATGAAAATATGAATGATAACATAACGGAAGAGTTCTACTTTGATTATATATATATATATATATATATTGCTGTTGAGCTAAAATTTGTGTTTTGTTCATATATTATTCTTGTTAGGTAAAAGATATATTTATATTTATATTTGTCTAAACATTTATTAAATATTTTTACAAAACAAACCATGAAGAAATATGATATTACGAATAACTCAATGATAAAAGGATATATATTATTTTTTATCAATATAAAATTATAATTACATAATTTAAAATGAAGTATCAAATAAATTAATTGTAGTTTAATAATTTAAAATATGACGAGTATAAGGATAAAATAACTATCTATATATCCTATTTTAAACGTCAAACATTTACCATATTCATACTCATACTTAATTAATTAATATATTTTTATTTGTATTAATGTTGGAATAGATTCATATCATACTTATATTTAAATTTATTTACAGTCCTTTTCCTTCATTCTTTTGAGCATTTATTTTTTTTAGATAGTTGTAGTCATTAAAAATTGATAAATATTTAATCTTTTATTCATCGAACTTTATTATTGTAACCAAAGTTTAAAATTAATTTTTAAAATATATAATTGATTATATAATAACTGGTATTTTTTGTTTTGATTCTATTTTCTCTTACATGTGTCTTAGATAAAATAATTTATGTTTTATCTTTCTCTTCTTATTCATTATTTTTTCTCTTTATTTATTTCTTTTCCACTAAACCCACAAAAAAATGATAGACTATTGACAACAGCAATAGATTTTTCCCACTAAAAATCTTCAAGATGAAACTAAAGCTAAAACTAATTTTTATCTAAGTTAACCCACTACTTCATACTTTAATTACCTATTATATCAACATCATTTTCATAGTGTGCTTTTTTCCTTTCAAGTTCAAAGAACTTATTCGTCTCTGACATAAAGCAACTTTAAAATACTTGTAAGAATGATTTGATCACTTACTGGAAGAGTCTCTGACACAATTTTTTCTAAAACCAATTAAAAAAAATTCAGCTAACGGAGTAATTATTTCTTTAGAATGAACATTACTTAAAAATTGTTAGTTTCTTAAGAAAGTGCACTTAAAAACCAATTAAGATTTAACAATAACTCAAAATAATATATATATATATATATATATATATATTTCATTAATATTGAAAAGTAAAAGGTTTAACCTAAAATTACCTTCTTTATATTTTCAGTGTAATATACAATATTATCAATAACTATGAAACAGTATATTCACGATTATCAAGTAATTAGAAAAAAAAAATTGTGGTGAGTGGAATTTTGGGGTTAACACGTGTTAGATCATGTTTGTGTCGTTCACTTATATAAAAGAAGACTAATAGATACTTCAACATCACAATTGAAAGTGATATTGTAAAGAAAACAGATAAGAGGGAGAGAAAAGAAAAGGGTTTGAAGAAGGAGGATGTCGTGGTGGTACACTTCAAGTTTCCGGTGGCCGGAGTTAAACCTGTGGGTGCCGTGGTCGAGTTTCCGGTGGCCGGCGCTGGACTTGTCGTATTGGAGCGTAGAAAGTGTGATTCAGTGGAACTTGTCCTTGGTTGATGACGTGGTATGGGCCTTGATTACGGGCCTTGAGTCCATAGCTTTGGTCGCCTTGCTCTGCTACTTCTTCCTCTGTTGTGGATGTACTCTCTAATCTCATTCTCATTTATTTTATTTTCTTTTTCTATAAATATATCTTATTTTCATAAATTAATTGTAGTTTCAAATATTTCTAAGGTTGATTGTGGCCGAATTTTATCCTTTTTATATGTGTTGTGCTGTGAATTTGCGAACTGTAATCACTTTTTGGGTTCTTTTGGTTCTTGCGTGATGAATGCCAAACGGATAAAACCAGTTCTTTTATGAGCTTCAGTTTTTTATTTATTTCTTTGAATATGCTTGTTTGTTACTATTTCAGAAAAATTTTCATTAATATTGCCACTGATAAGTTTGTTTATTTATTTATTAAGTAAGTCAAAGTAATTTTTTTTTGGTTTATAGATATTAATTTAAAAGATCACACTTATATTTTAATTGGTTTAGTTTCATGTTACAGGTGTAATTTTCAAATATGAAATAGTATGGTACAAACGTCGGCATAATCACCATTTGTTTGACTCTTGATATTTTGATAAGAAATAATGAATATTTATTGGAAGTTAAAAATAGTCAGAAAGTGAGTTCTCATTTCATTTTAATTTAATAATTGTTTACTATTCTAAAACGTCAGAAATTAGATTGATATGGTAATAAATTAAAGTATAATTTATGTATTTTATAGAAAAATATTATTTAATTTGAAAGGTAAAATATAATTCAAAATGTGTTTGAAGAAAAAAAAGTGTCTAAGAAGAGAAATAATATACTTTTACTTTTATTTTATTTTTAAATATGTTTTCGTATGTTATGGATACGAGTTACAGCTGAGAGAAAAACAAAAAAAATATGTTTTTCAGAGTTACAATTATCCGTTTTTAAAGCATAAGTGTGACCTCATGATGGGTCTCTAATTTACATAACACAGTTTATGACTCGTTTACCCTTCTAAGTTAAACATCTGTCTTTATTTTAGAATAAATTTGCTGAGTTGCTTATAAACTTATAAAAATAAATTGTGATCATTTTATACTTTTTCTTGCATATTTTGAACAGGTTTCAAAAGGAAATCAATATAAATGACTAATATCTAATTTGTTTTAATAAAGTTCATAATAAAGTTACAAATAAAATCTCATTATAAGATTATTTAATGCAAACTTTTAATTAAGCTGCTTGCCCAAAATCGAGTAATTCTATTTTCACATAATATTTCGTCAGAAAAAAGAATAAGGTGACTTGAGTTAAACATATAAGCACGATTTAGTTTTCTAACCTTAGGTTCGGCTGTTCAAAAAAAAAATGTGAGGTATAAAAAAATAAAAACAAAATATTACTTTCATGTATATTAAAGAAAAATAGTGTTTACATATTTAGAATTTCATAAAGAAAAATTATGTGCTTTTGTTTGTTAAAAAGGTTTTCTTTACAATTATATACTTTTTTCTTCTTATGTAACTTTGATAGTCATAGCTGCTGGTAATATAATTGATGTGCTTTTGTTAGTTTCTAGTGTTTATCTGCTAACTAAGCTCCACGTTATCATCGCAATCACGCACAACTTCTGGATTCTTTGACTTTTTTTTCAACGTTAAATTTAACGGACTCACTGTTCACTCCAAATTTTTTGCCCTAACGGCGAAAATCTTGTGTGGAAAAACTTAATCCAAAAATAAACACATTTAGTATGATTTGTTCTTTCAATAAATAATAGTTATTAAGTATAAATTAAAAAATAATGTGAATATAATATATATGAATATATAATATATAATATATAATCATTTAAATTTGAATGTTCATTCTTACAATCGTGAATATCACATTAACATGTATTTAATTCTTTGTAGTATTAATCAATATTTTAAAATTTGTTTCTTATAAAATTAAAATTATTTAAAAAATTCAAATAGATTTTTATTAAATGAATATAGTGGTGAATGTTTAAAAAATTATATTTTTGTAAGTATTAATTTTGTTATATATTTTTCTTAAAATTTTGAGTTACCTACCATTAGGACATTATATAAATGTTTTCTAAGGTGAAATGAGATTCGTCAGGAATGATTACTTTTTTATTATTATTGTGGTTTAAATTTATAAGCATGAAAATATTATAATTGAAAAAAACATTTAAATAATATTTTTTATCTAAAAAAATAGGGACCTTTTATTTTAGTTATTGTACTAACATGAATTCAATAGAAACTTTACCATTACAAAATTGTTGGCCTTCTGATGTTCAAATTAATAACGAAGAAATGAAAATAGTACGAAATTTCGTTTTGACGTTGTAAATCCTGGATCTACCTCCTTACTATTACTATATTAATATACTTTCTAGTAGAAATCATATGTGGTAGCGGGAGAACTTTTACTTATGATGAACTCTCAATTTAATTGTAAAAAAAATTGACAAAAAAGTAAAAATTTTACGAGTTTAAATTTAACTAATTTTTATAAAATCAGCTTATAAGGTGATGTTAGTAAGATTTATATTCAGTTATAAATTATTGAAAGATTCTTTTTATTAGTGGTTGTGAGATTTCTAACACACTTCTTTAGTTGAAACTCTTCAACTTGTGAGTTTAAACCTAACTCATTCTTACAAAATCAACTTATAAGATGAGATTTGCATACACTTATAAACTATTAAAAAGTATTTTCTCAAGTTAATGTATGATCTTCAATAATTTACAAAAGATTTATATGCTCAAATTACTAATAAAATAATAAAATTAATGTAACCATATATCTCAAAATAAAATATTATCTTCTTTAAATGCACTGGTTGATTATAAAATAGTTATTATAAAATAGTTGTATCATAAGTTTAAAATTGATGTGTTATCATAATTAATAATTTGTATTATATTTTATTCTATCATTATTCTATTTATTATAATCTATGTATTGTAATCTATTATATAAGAGTTACATTATTTAAAATAAATTATACAGTAGTCACTCAATATTAGTGCCTATATTCAATATTAGGGAATTATTTATTGGTAGGTTAATTTTCAATTTATTTAGTCTTTTTAACATTTGCTTGAGAATAGAGGGTTAAGCAGTGATAGATTCATGTTTGATATTTTTTTTAATCTTAGCACACGTTAGATTGAATGTTATTATAGCCTATCTAAATGGTCTTTTGATTATTAGTATCACAATAAGAAACCGTGATAATATTGTCTAGGTAATTAACTTGACTATTGTACTATATAAGAGGTTATTCAAAATAGGTTGTAAAATCCATTTAATATTTTTTTTATTTAATGTACGTTCGTGAATAGGAGATTTTTCATTTAGGCTTAACATATGTTAACTTAGGACAACAGCCGATTTAAGTGATCATGGTCGTTTAAGGACTAATATCAAAATAAAAAAAAATTATAATTTGTTTAGGACATTAATAATTATATTAAAGAAAATATATTTACTAATAAATATAAACAATATTAATTAGACCTCATTCACATTATCACTTGACCCCACATTTTAATTATAAGAAACAAAAAGAAAAGAAATAAAACTGTATGATTATGATTGTGATTAAACAAATATGAAAAGGAACTTTATCTTTATATTCCTACATGATATACAATACTAAATACTCTAGTTTAAAAGGCCCCATATATATATATATATATATATATATATAACACTCACAGGCTATAATTTCTTTTTTATACTTTTGATTAGTTAGTTTGTTAAATATAATGGTAATGATACCATTTAATGCAACATTGTCAAAAGTGTCACATTAATAAATGAAATCATTAAAGTAAAAACAAAACATATTTACATAGATTAAAATTAAAACACTTAACATATTTATAGGAATTAAAACAATACATATTTAAAAAAGTTGAAAACAGAAATATTATATTTATAAAGAATAAAAATAAAAAATGTAAATTTTTCTTGATTAAGAAAAAAATATTTACATGTAACAAAAGTACCCTATTTACAAAAACAAAAAATTAAGCATTATCCTGCAACTAATATTCAATGACTAAAACTTGATGAATAGTAATATTCAACAATTGTTGACTAATAATATTCAATAATTTAGAAGAAATAAAAGTAGAAAAAGAGTGAGAATTACATGAGAAATTTTAGGTAGAAGAGAAATTATATTTTAGGTGATTATCTTATGTTTTCGACAATAGTAATTACTGTCTTAATTGAACTAGGTAAGGAGTCCAAGTTATAAATAGCTATAATAATTAGGAATAAGTTTAAGTTAGAAGTAAAATGTAAACATGGAGTGGAGTTAGAAACACATTTTTAAAAATATATTTTCAAGTCAAATTTTTATGATGTGGTAATAACTTTTTAAAAAGTGAAGTGGTGGGAATTATTTTGCCAAAATTGTTTATCTCTGTTGTTCTTACAACTGTGAATCGATTTATCTAATTTTCACAATTATCATCCCCTCCTTCCCATTGTCTTCTTTTATTTTCCGTTATCAGTATCGGTCTTTAGTCAAAAAATACTTGTAATTATATTTTAATATTAAAGTTAATTTACAGAAAATAGGAATTTAACAAGTTCTTAAGAATTTAATATTATAATATTATTTTCTTTGATACTAATACCAATTTATGCTACTTGAATGAAACTATTATAAGTACGAATAGTTAAAGTAAACTCAATATTTTCTTAATGATAATTCTAGAATAAATTTATTGATTATTCTCAATGAACTAATTACATAAGAATCTTAAAGTCCAATGACTTAAGTGACTAGTCGGCCAAAAACCGAGATGCCACCATGTGGACTAAATGTATTTATTTTGCCTTAGAATCTATTTACATGTTTAAGTGGACGTTGACTTGTATTTTTTTTTTTTTTTTA
>Ga0209700_107251_pt1 | contig 15953 bp, 15 predicted proteins | sample SiratroredBW_FD_187528 | JGI IMG/M metagenome (GOLD analysis project Ga0209700, IMG submission 187528) | Root nodule microbial communities of legume samples collected from California, USA - Siratro red BW (SPAdes) (version 2) | ecosystem: Host-associated > Plants > Roots > Nodule | place: USA...
CTTTCTAAATGGTGATTTTTAAGGAAAGAAGAATTGTCTCACAAATATAAAAAAGATGTATAAAATTTTAAATTTCACTATATATATATATATATATATATATATATATATATATATATATATATATATATATATATATTTCCTTTATCTTAAACCTGATATACTTATAAAACAGACTCATTATTTATCAATTATAACATTTTATAGACCAATTTTAAATTTAGAAAGGGATAATATAGGCTAAACTTGTTCCAAATTTACAAGACCTGGTATTTAAATATTTATTCTATTTTTTCTTAAATTCCTGCATAGAAGAGAAGAGAAGACTTTATCTTATTGTAATAATAATGGAAATTATAGACTAATAAATCATAACTCTAAAGTCCAAATGAAAATATTGGTGCATGGTAACCGGAAGCTCCAATTGTCATTCATTAATTCATTGTCATTTAATTAAACAATTAATTAAAAAGCATTCTCTCCAATGTTCCACTCTCTTCTACTTCCCTAAATTATGAGAAAGACAGATATACCTTCTAAGAAAATAAAAATAATTTTTTAATATACTTTTCAATTAAAAAGCTACCTTGATTATTTAATTAATTAATTAACGCGTTGTTTCAGGGTATCAGACGGCTAGCATTTTTTTTAAATAAAATAAATTGTTTTTTTGAAAAAGTTTTGTAGTTACAGTTGTACGTGGTTCAGGAAAGTGGAAAAGTTAGAAGAAAATTTGCTAATAAAAACAAAACAATAACAAGTGGCGATGTTTTTGGGTCCGGTGGCACCGTATTGCACTCACCGTTCTTCGCTGTCACACATAACACATCACATGCCATAACCATTCATTCATTTATTCACCGTTTTTTCCTCAGTTCCTCTTCGGAACCCTCTCGCACGCGCAATGGACCTCCGCCACCGAGCGCCGCCCACCGCCCACGACGGAGCTATCCACCATGCCAACCGCGGCAAGAGGGATTCCGCTTCCGCACCATCAGCGTCCGCTCCTAAGGCCTCCGACGCGCTCCCTCTGCCACTGTACCTCACCAACGCGATCTTCTTCACTCTCTTCTTCTCCGTCGCCTACTTCCTCCTGCACCGGTGGCGCGACAAGATCCGCAGCCACACACCTCTGCACGTAGTCACGCTCTCTGAGATCGCTGCGATTTTCTCCCTCATTGCCTCCTTCATCTACCTCCTCGGCTTCTTCGGCATCGACTTTGTCCAGTCCTTCATCACGCGCGCCTCGCAGGACGCGTGGGACGTCGATGAAGCGGTTTCGGAACCCTCGCCGTCTCCGTCAATTACCAAATTGCCCGCCGCGGAGTGCGCGATGATCTCCGAGGATGATGAGGATATTGTCTGCTCCGTCGTGGACGGCGTCACGCCGTCTTACGCGCTCGAGTCTCGCCTCGGCGACTGCCGCCGTGCGGCGGCGATTCGGCGGGAGGCTCTGCAGAGGACGACGGGGCGGTTGCTGGAGGGGCTGCCGCTGGAAGGGTTCGATTACGACTCGATTTTGGGGCAGTGCTGCGAAATGCCGGTGGGGTACGTGCAGATTCCGGTGGGGGTGGCGGGGCCGTTGCTGCTGGACGGGTTCGAGTACACGGTGCCGATGGCCACCACGGAGGGGTGCCTTGTTGCCAGCACCAATCGAGGGTGCAAAGCCATATATGCTTCTGGTGGGGCCAGCAGTGTTGTTTTGAGGGATTGCATGTCAAGGGCACCGGTTGTTAGGTTCTCCACTGCCAAGAGGGCTGCTCAGTTGAAGTTCTTCTTGGAGGATCCTCTCAATTTTGACACCCTTGCCCTTGTTTTCAACAGGTTTGTTTTTGCTACACTCTAGAGTGAGTTTGGGTTCGTGATCATGTGATTTGAGAGTTTATCATACAATAGTAGGTGTCCACCTTAACTGCATGTTTTGATTCACATCGGATCATCAAAAAGTGTGTTGAAATGTCGATATCCGGTTAACTGATTTTAAATGAATATTAATATGATTGGTTGTTTGGTAAAGAATTTATTGAGTCCAAAATTAATTGAGTTGAAGTAATTTTACATGGTGTTTGTGTTGAACTATTTGAGTGTAGGAGATTTATTTATTTGTGCTGAGTTTGGGTGTTTGGTTTAATGATTTCAGGTCGAGTAGATTTGCCAGGCTGCAAGGTATTCAGTGTGCTATGGCTGGGAAGAACGTTTATTTGAGATTCACTTGTAGCACGGGTGATGCTATGGGGATGAACATGGTTTCCAAAGGGGTGCAAAACGTTCTTGATTTTCTTCAGAATGATTTCCCTGACATGGACATCATTGGCATCTCTGGTAATTTCTGTACCTTTCCCATTTTGATGGACAATATTTCCTTGATCTTTCTTTTGTTGAATCGAATGATGTCACCCATGCCATTACTTTATATGCTATCACACATCGTCTCTTTGTCTTCTTTCTTTTCCGTACTGGTTTCTTTCATCATGAAGGTGGTCCAATTACATCATCTTATTTCTTTCCGCACCACCTTAGCTTATACATTCATATATATATATATATTGATATTGTTGTAGGTGTTGTCAATTTGAACTGGAGACTAGTGTCCTATAATGATGTCACTGTGTTTTGTGTGGTATTATCATGTTGGATTTTTATCGGAGATTTATTTGTTTATTGTATATATGCTCTTTGCAAAAGGGTTGATGTACCATATGTAGTACTCATATTTTATTCATTTGTTACTTAATTATGATGTATGAATAATTAGCATGATGCAACAATTGGGACTGTGTCAAACTCACGTATTAATACCCAATTTACTTATATTTCTCGTTTGGTGGATTTCTTGTTTTCTACGTGTACTATTATTTATTTCTTTCTTCGTGTCAGTTCTGGTTTGGTATTCTCAGTCTTTCAGTTAACTTATTTGCATCTCTTGAATGTATCACTATGTTGATCTCATTGTTTAGCTATTTAATTCGATGCCTATAATCGGGGCATGTGAAATTGTTTAAATGAATATTGGGCCGAAAGTGTGATGGTTATGTTCTGACTTGATCCTTTATATTGATAATCTCATTGTTTGTTTTTATTCGATGCCTATAATCTGGGCATGCTGAAATTGTTTTAATGGGAACATTAGACCGAAAGTGTGATGTTCTGACTTGATCCTTTATATTGATCAATTTGTTTGGTTATTCGATTCGGTGCCTATAATCCGGGCATGCCAAAATTGTTTTAATGGGGAGTATTAGACAGAAAGTGTGATGGTTATGTTCTGATTTCATCCTTTATATTGGTCTCATTGTTTGGTTATTTGATTCGATGCCTATAATCCCGGCATGGGGAAATTGTTTTAATGGGAATATTAATGCGAAAATGTGATGGTTGTGTTGTGATTTGATCCTTTAGGAAATTATTGTTCGGACAAGAAGCCAGCTGCAGTAAATTGGATCGAGGGACGTGGGAAATCAGTTGTTTGTGAAGCAACTATTACGGAAGAAGTGGTGAAGAAGGTATTGAAGACCAACGTGTCTGCCCTGGTGGAGCTTAACATGCTCAAAAACCTTACCGGTTCCGCTATTGCTGGTGCTCTTGGTGGATTCAATGCCCATGCTAGTAACATCGTTTCTGCAGTCTTTATAGCCACCGGTCAAGATCCAGCACAAAATATTGAGAGCTCCCATTGCATAACCATGATGGAAGCCGTCAATGATGGGAGGGACCTTCACATCTCTGTGACCATGCCTTCCATTGAGGTGATTTGGCATCCCGTCCCATCCTTTCTTACACATTACCCTACTGTATTTGGTCAATTTTCCAATTTAGTTAATAGCTAAGGTTTATATGATTCTTCAATTTTCCTCTCAGGTGGGTACTGTTGGTGGTGGGACCCAACTTGCATCCCAGTCTGCTTGCTTGAATTTACTTGGTGTGAAGGGTGCGAGCAAGGAGTCACCGGGATCAAACGCAAGACTTTTGGCCACCATTGTTGCTGGATCTGTTTTAGCCGGAGAGTTGTCTCTGATGTCTGCCATTGCAGCGGGCCAGCTAGTGAACAGCCACATGAAATATAACAGATCAAGCAGAGATGTAACTAGAATATCATCTTGAGGTTGTGAATGTGATTGTAGTCATAATTGTGGAGTCTAGAATAAAAAAATGAGGGTCTCTGAGCATCAAAGTAGAAGTTTGGGAAGGAAAATGGAGAGAAAATAGATTAGGCTGTTGCCATTCATGTTTAGCTTTGGATTGCTGTCTGTAGATCTTTTTTTTTATTTGGAGAGAGGAAAGTAGATATCTTCTCTACTTGTTCCCTGTCCCTCTCTGGGTCCTTGCTTTCCTGTACAATTTTCTTTGCGTTTTCTCCCGAGCATTGAATGGGTGCTAACACTCTTGTTTTAGCATAACAAGGTATTTGTCGTGTGGTATCGTAATTCTTTTCCCCTATATAATATGCTTAGCCTATCTTTCGCGCACTGTCATTCTATTCTATGAAGCCAATGCATTGATGAATGTTTTCTTGTCCGCTGGTGCCATCAATTAGATTTCACCAATTATTTCTCACCATTTATCAACTCTTCTCCTATGTATACGATTTCCTTTTAACACCTCATAAGAATTAAAAGAATTTAGTTAATTAAATTAGTAGTAGTATAAATTCACCAGCTAATTATTTTGTAGTTCTCTTAGTATTGTCTTTAGAATCATTGAGATTCATTGTTTACTCATCTATTCGATGAGTGTTATGTCTATTTAAGTGTATTATTGTGAGAATATTAATTAACTAGAAAACTATTTTGGAGAAGGTCTTGTAAAAGTTAGGAGAATATTACATTGGATTTTTGTTAAAGGTACTAGTATGTTTTAGTTTATGTGTACGATAGAGACTAGAAATAATATTTTTTTTGTCATTTTATTTGCTGTTCTAACTTCTTAAAGTGTTTTAACATTGGTGTTTGAGGTATTTCATTAGCAACATGTTTTTTCAGTTAATCAAGCATAAGAATCATCACTCATTTATTTGATTTTTAGTCTATGGGATGAACTTTTAATTTAATAAAGTTCTAAAATAGTTTATAGATATTTTTTTGTTGTTGTCATGTTATTTGGTTTTTAATTGTTTATATGAAAACATTTTTGTTGAAAGTGGTAAAATTTACTTCAATAATATTTACACTTTAAAAACTAATTATGTCCTTAGTTCACATAAACAAAATAATATTCACTTTTACAGTGTCTTCGTTTCTTCAATGAGAAAATTTACTGTTCAAAAGAATTAAAGAAAAAAAAATTCCAAAACAAGATAAAATAAACACGTAAAAACGAATAAAGTATTCTCTCTAATCATTTTTTTGTCTAAAATTAAAGATTTATGAAAAAAGATAGGTATATATTATGGATAACAGATTATATATCGAATACTTTATTAATAATAATTAAAATAAGATAATTTAAAATTTAATAATTTATAAAGTAATTCTTAATATATTATTATTTTAAAATTTATAATAAATTTATCTTTATTTAAATTTTATTTTCACTCTAGTTTATATTTTAAAAACTATCTTTTGTGTCAAAATATTTTTCAAATTTATTTTATAAATTATTTTTTGAATATATTCATATTAATATTATTTTCATTATTTATTGTCAATGAAAATGAAGGTGCATGATCAATTATGCTAGAAGCATAATAAATTATTTATTGTTTCTAATTGACGTTGAATTTCCTTCATGAAGCATAATATTAAAAATGCCGTATAATAATTCAAAACAAGTTTGGCACACGGATTAAACGCAAATATTTGTTTACGAAAAAGATTAGACAAAAAAAAATGTAATATGTTGTTATTATAAATGATTAAAGAAATGTCCAATAGAATATAAAAATCCTTACACCAAATATAGCTGTAATAATATTTTTGGTGAACATACGATGATTGTAAAAAATTAGGTGCTTTGGGTATATATATGGGCCTTGGCCCAAATTATGATAAAAGTGAAATTTGGCTTCGAAATAGGTAACGAACCATCTCTAGAGAAAACTAACGTCGCTGTGTGAGTGTGAGAGAGAGTAGGAGCCAGAAACTGCTACTTCTTCGACCCACTTCCAACTTCAAAACTTAAACCCTAGTTCTCTCTCGCTCTCTTCTGCGTCTTCAACCATGTCAGCGATGCTCGTAAGTTCACTCTCTCGCTCTCTTTCTTCTCCGTTGCGTGTTTTCGTAACCTAACCTAAGTCTGGAAATGGTGGATCAAACAGCAACCTCAGATCATTCTGCTGAAGGAAGGCACGGACACTTCGCAAGGGAAGCCGCAGCTGGTGAGCAACATCAATGCCTGCACCGCCGTCGCCGACGTCGTCCGCACCACCCTCGGCCCTCGCGGCATGGACAAGCTGATCCACGATGACAAGGGAAATGTCACCATCTCCAACGATGGCGCCACCATCATGAAGCTCCTTGACATCGTCCACCCTGCCGCCAAAATCCTTGTCGACATCGCTAAGTCTCAGGATTCTGAGGTAAACTTCTAACGCTTCCCCTGCCATTCGATCTACTGCGATGCCGTAGATTTTTTATTTCTTTTATACAGTTAAGATTTCTCGCTTTCTTTTGGATTAATTCAGATGTTTGGAATTGCTTGTTTGCAAGTAAATGATGTATTGTTATTCTAATGTTTTTTCTTTTTACGAATGTGAAAAGGTTGGCGATGGAACCACCACTGTTGTGTTGCTTGCAGCTGAGTTTTTAAGGGAGGCCAAGCCTTTCATTGAAGATGGTGTTCACTCTCAAAATTTGATACGGAGCTATAGGACTGCAAGTTCCTTGGTACAGAGCTCTCTCTCGAATGTGAATTTTTATGTTTGAGTAGATTTATCTATAAGGCTCAATAGAGGAAATTAAGAAAGTAAAATAAATTGAGCTTTTGTTACAAGTTAAATTAATTTAAATACTTTTAACCTTTGTAAAGTTCTCTCATCTAACTTCTCTAAAGTTCTGATTTGAGTAAGTTTATTATGCTCGTGAGAGATGTTTGACTCCTTTCATCCTTTTTTTTTTTTTTTTTTTTTTTCTCTTCTCTAACAAGTGTTTGTGGAAAAAATTATCGAAACAGGGCCTCAGTTTTTGTTTGATTTTTGTCTTAATGTTAATGCTGGAAGTGGAAGTATGTCACGGATTTGTCACATTGTATGTCTTTTTTAACCATTGGTACAGGCAATTGAAAAGATTAAAGAGCTAGCTGTTAGCATTGAGGGGAAAAGTCTAGAGGAAAAGAAAAGCTTGCTTGCAAAGTGTGCTTCTACCACACTTTCTTCAAAGCTTATAGGTGGAGAGAAAGAATTCTTTGCATCCATGGTTGTGGATGCTGTAATTGCAATTGGGAACGATGACAGATTGAACATGATTGGAATAAAGAAGGTACATGCTGCACTTTCTCTTTTACATTGGTGATCGTGTGATGTGTTTTTTTAGTAGAGTAAAGCTTATTGGCAAACTAAAATGCTAAAAATGGGGGCCCAAAGCTCTTAAACAAAAGGTTACTGTAATAAAAAAAAAAAAAAAACTGACAATGAGTATGGGTATCCTTTCACTTTTTATATCTATGTGCATGTTCCTGCAGTTCTAGTTATTGTTTGAGGTTGCTGTTTATCCTAGCCCGGATTTTATGATTTTGCGTTAGGTTATCCAAACACTAGTCTCAGCACATGCAAGCAGGTTACATTAAGATCTTGCTAAAAGCTTGGCGGCATATATTTTTTCACGTGCTATATAGTATATAGTCATATATTCACAGTCTCCATTGGTTCATAGGGTTCGCATTGTACCTTAATAACCAATTTTCTATTCAGAGAATTTTGGAATGCATTTTCCAAAGCTTTTATTCATGATTTATTTTTATTTTTTTTATGTTTTTCCTTATTTGTACTTTTTTGGAAGACTTAATTTTTCAAGATGTACTTGTCTGTCAAGGTTATTGTTATTAGTCTGTTGTCCCTTTACTGTCAACTTTAGTTTTAGTGAATCTTCTTGGTCTTTAAAAGGGATTCTTCTTTGCTACCTTCTATTCTATCAACATTATCAATTCAGCAATTTTTTTGTTTCAACCTATTTGTCGTTTTAAAATATCAAGAAAACATTGGTTATTTCTTTTCAATCTTGTTCCCTCCACATTGACATTAGTGCTCATTAACTGTTATCTTGATAATTGTAAAATGAAGTCTATTTCTTTTTTTTTATTGATGAATTATTAATCATACCTTGTCTTTTCTTTAGGAAAATTATTAGTTTCCTTAATTGTTGTGCAATACTCTAAAGAGAGAATTATTATTGAATGAGTATTAAGAGTAAAAGAGTGTTATAAGCCTTTTATATATAGTGTTTTGCACCTTCCCCCATTAAAGCCTCCTAGTTTTCATATTTTTGAAATTAGATTTATCGGGCTTCCACTTATGCAAGAGCAAATATATGTTATATTTGTTTTCCATGTTCTATAGTATTTTCTTTTTTGGAGTTTTAAATGTGTGCATGTGTATTCCATAACTGAAATTATTTTAATACAAAGTAGATCAATTAACTTAAGTGGTTACAGATGAAAATCAAGGAGTTTTACTGTCATGCAGAATTTGTTTTGTGGTAAATCTTTAATTCAAGAAATTAAAATTGTTATTTAGAAACTTATGCTTAAAATCAATGGTCTTTTCATATGAAGTAAACTCTTCAAGTTTATGAGTCGAGTTTATGGAGCTCCCACAAGTTTAGGTAGACTCTTGAGATTGATAATCTTAGTTGAGACTCAGGTTTTCTTCTACAGGTTCCTGGTGGTACCATGCGGGACTCATTTTTAGTAAATGGTGTTGCCTTCAAGAAGACGTTTTCATATGCTGGGTTTGAGCAACAACCCAAGAAGTTTCTCAATCCAAAAATTCTATTGTTAAACGTTGAGTTGGAGCTAAAGTCTGAGAAAGAAAATGCTGAAATAAGGTGTTTTATTTTAAAATTCTTGTTTTCACAATGTTGACCTGGGATCTTAGGAAGGATTAGATCAGACTTTTTTTTTTTTTAATTGTTCTCTACAGGTTGTCGGATCCTTCGCAATATCAGTCAATAGTTGATGCAGAATGGAATATTATTTATGACAAGTTGGATAAATGTGTCAGCAGTGGTGCCAAAGTTGTTCTTTCACGATTGGCCATTGGTGATCTAGCTACCCAGGTTTTAATCTATTTTTATTCTAGTTCAATTTTCTTCACTATGATTTCTCTAAACTCCATAAAATATTCAACCTTTCTATTGAATAATGTGCAAAGTGTGGTGTGTGTTACCTCCTCGCAGGATATTTTCCTGATACATTTCATGCATTGTCTCTTGTGTAGTAATGCACTTTTATTTTTGGTTTGATTTTATATTCTTGTTAACTTGTTAGTTTTTCACTTAATAAGTGTAGATTGCTGACATCATTATTAATTGTTCATAATTATGGTTTATAATTATTCCTTTACTGTGTTTGGTAAAGCCTTTATGGGATATCACATTTAGCTATTTTTAAAATAATTTGTCCTTGAAACAGTATTTTGCAGATCGAGATATTTTCTGTGCTGGTCGTGTAGCTGAAGAAGATCTAAAAAGGGTTTCTGCTGCAACTGGTGCAACCGTACAAACATCTGTTAATAACATTATTGATGAGGTTGCACATTATTTGTATGACTGTTAAGATTTGATCTTTTTGTAATTTCATTTATTACTGCTGAACTTGTGATTTATTTGCTTGAAGATCCTTGGAACATGTGAGGTTTTTGAGGAAAGGCAGGTTGGAAACGAGAGGTTCAATATTTTCAATGGATGTCCATCTGGCCAAACAGCCACCATAGTTCTTCGTGGTGGAGCTGATCAGGTCTGTTAGATGTTGTGTGATAACTGTTTATCAAACTTGTTGAACTCATAGATATGCTAATCTTGGGATTTTATATGATATTTGATTTTTCCTATTTTCCTACAGTTCATAGAGGAAGCAGAGCGAAGTTTGCATGATGCAATCATGATCGTGAGGAGGGCTTTGAAGAATTCAACTGTGGTTGCTGGGGGTGGTGCTATAGATGTATGTGTCTAAAATTTGTTGGTAGATATCACTGGATTATATTTGTCAACATATTTGAGTTTAAAATGTTGTTCTCGTGGGTAGATGGAGATAAGCCGGTACCTGAGGCAGCATGCACGAACTATAGCTGGAAAGTCTCAGCTTTTCATTAACTCCTATGCAAAAGCTCTTGAGGTAAATGCTTTTGGAATTTGAGCCAAATCCATAGTTTTGGAAGGGTATCAGATCATGTCTTACATTCGAAGATTATGGTTATTTTGATTGTTTTTTAATGCAGAAAGTTACGGTATTATTGCAGGTTATACCTAGACAACTATGCGACAATGCTGGATTTGATGCAACTGATGTGCTGAATAAATTAAGGCAGAAACATGCACTTCCTTCTGGTTGGTTTGCCATCTTTTTATGTGAATGCAGCATGCTGGTTTACATATATGTGTTGTACAATTACTTGCGTGCATGCTGACATATATTTATTTTTCTGCTTGTTACAGGTGAGGGGGCACCATATGGGGTGGACATAGCCACCGGTGGAATTGCTGACTCTTTTGCTAACTTTGTCTGGGAGCCTGCAATTGTGAAGGTATTACCTGCAATGATTTACATAATTTTATAAGCTGGTTCTGATGTTTTATGTGTGCGGTGTTTAAGTTGATTAATCAATTTGCAGATCAATGCTATAAATGCTGCAACAGAGGCTGCTTGCCTTATCTTAAGTGTGGATGAAACAATTAAAAACCCCAAGGTAAGTCTATTTCTGTCATTGTATGAGCTGAGAATTTTTTCTTACGTTCTTAAATTATCTCCTGGAGATGGTCTACTTGGCTTTGAGGAGAGAAATAGTGAGGGTGGAAATAGAGAAGAAATAAGTTGAGAAAAATATATGTAAGAAATAAAATTGAGTGTTCAGTTATTTGGTAGAGTAAAATTAAATGAGCAATAAAGAGTGTTTTGAAAGTTGTATAATGATTGATTTGATATGCAATAAGGAGAGAAATAAAGATAAGTAGGAATAGGTTAGAAATAATAGTATGTGGGACCACAATTTTTAGAAACTAGTTCTCTTCTCCTTTAACCAAACCGACAAAATTATTTCTCTCGCCCCCTCCTCTCTAGCAAACGAACCATTCACACAATTTTGAAGGAATTATTGATCTCATACTATTATCAGTACTATATATACATTCTAATTTCACCTTAAATCGGTCAAGGATATGCACTTTGAAAGGGTAATGCTTTTTTATACTTTTCTGCACGTCAAGAATTCCCTGCACATTAAGAATTATGCACATACTGTCGAAAAGCTTGTAGACAATTTTGATTGATACTGTTCCAATTGTTCTATTGGGATGGGATCTCATATTGTGACTTTTTTTTTTTTTTTTACATTAATTTGAAGAATTATATCGTCATTTCTACTAACTATACCTTTTATTTTTCTTTATGTAACTAGGTTTTAAATTTTTTTTCTATTGCTTGTTTTATTCTGGCTACTGTCCTTATGCAGCTGATATTTGATTTTATCTATTTAACATATGTAGTCTGAGAGTGCACAAGGAGACGCCGCTGCAAGTGCCATGGGCAGAGGTCGTGGAGGCGCATTCCGTGGACGTGGACGAGGGATGCGAAGATGATTAGGAATTCATCCTATTATATTACGGATTGAGTGTCTGGTGCATTGTCTAATTTACGTGAGGCCAATGCATGCTTGTTTCTACTAGAAGCATGCCGATTTTTGAACCTATAAGCATGAAATGAAAATGTAATGGAGATTCCGGTAACATCATCTGATCAAACTAGGATTTTCAAATAGCAGTGTTAGAGTGGGGTAGTCTTTCTGCCGATCATTTTATACTTTGGGGAGCGGTATGATTGCATGGCAGATGATGGGACTTGAGCTTCGTGTGAAATTTTGCGTCTTGTTCTACAATTTTCAACTATTTTTTTATTTCGTATGCATATAAACATGTTATTTCAATCTTTCTCTTTCGGCTATGAAAGTCACCAGTGAATTATGTGGCATAAAAATCCTTAAAAAACTTATCTTTGTTTGCGGTAGTTGGTAAAGGATGTTTATTATAACTGTTAAAACAATTTTATTAATATTATGAATACCTTAAAACGACAAATTAGCATTAAATTATACGAGTGTTAGGTAGCCTAGATTTAAACCATCGAGTTTGTAATAAATGCTACTAAATCTCCATAATCTAATGGTTGACACGATGTCTTCCTTGATCCCATCAATGATCTAATTCACAAGCCATTTAAGTAGGGCATTAGATCTGTCCTTGAATTATAGGTATTAGTTTAATTCTAAAATTAGAAGATAGTTTTAGACATTTGAACAAGTTTCTCCATAACTTCCTTGGGATAAACGAAAAAGTTTATAAGCTAAAATTAGCTAACCTCGTAAAATCTGTTATAAAGTTTTAAAATTTTATTTGTAATTTCTATATAAATTAATTTTAATTTATAGAAAAAATAATTTTATATTTTTCTCTTTAAAAAAATTATGAGGAAACTTGTCCAGAATCAACTACTGACTTTTAATATTATTGCCATCAATGAATTTGATCTGACATTATGTAATCAATTAACATAACCCTTTAATTTGACAATCATAAGTTCATTTAGTCTCCGATATTAGGAACCGAAGTGACTAATACGCAACGGATTAGATTGACTTGTAAAAACAGGGATTCAAATGATTATCATTGGAATTTGAAAATCAAATTGACACACCATTAACAATAGATACTAAATTTATTGATGATTACTAATGTCAGACATAATTTATGAAGAAAGTTTTGTATAAACTCCTTTCCATCAAGATATACATCTTGTAAGTCTTTTTTATTTTTCTTTTTATATTTTCTTGAAATGATAGAAATCTTGCAATTAAGGATAATAACTACCGAAGGAGTATGTATTAAATGAGCATCAGTGTGAATGAGGAATAATAATTATGACTTATAAAGCCTGCCCATTGCTACGTGTATGTATGAGCTAGAAAAATGAGCTTTCATTTTCTAAAACGATTAATTTGGAAACAGTAAAGTAGCCAACAAATATTAAACAGCAAAATCAATCACAAGATGCAGACTTTGAAGAAACAGGGATCCTCAGTACTACAATCTTGAAATGATTACAAATATTCTGATTCAACAATTTAGTAATGAACTTCGTAGTCAAAAGCATTGCAAGACAAATCCATATCTAATGAAAAGAGATGACGAAAATTCCATTATGCTACAATTATAAATCTCAGAATCCTGTGAGCATAGTAGTGGCCTGATCAGTTGCTTTGGCTTCTACAGGAATGGTGGCAATATTATCCATCGACAAGGATACCTAGGTCTCCCCTCCTTTCCATCAAATAACTGCACATTCAACAATAAAAGATGGACACATGATTCATGATTCAAGTGTGTAAAAAGGGGAAAAAGACTAATAGTATGTCAGGGAACATCTTTTACAACCAACAAACCATGTCTTTCATGTGAAAAACATAAGAACTAAAAGTAGTACCATTTCCAAACATGCTATAACAATATTCGTTATTATAAAAGATATTTTTTTTAGTAAAATAACACAGAATCCAGATGATGACCTTGGCATAACCAAGCAAGAAAGATTATGATGGAGTCTAAAAATCAAGTTAGCCACAACCCTTTTGAGCTCCTCAAAATTTAAAACCAGACAGTTTAGGAAAAAACACAGTAAAGTTATTTATTTTATAAAGTATGTGTCTTTATCTTTTACAAGAAAGCTTTCTGGTGGAATGCACACATTTTTCTGTAGACCATATTGATGAACTGAAATGTAAAAGGTAAGGAGACATACCTTCTTTAAGCGCCTGTGCTTGGCAAAAGCCCAGTTGGTCATGATGAAAGTAGCAACCACAAGGAATACATAACCTGCCACAGTTTGAGTTGCAATGTTGAAGCCCAGCCACTGATAGATCTCGGTTGTGTAATTTGCGCAAGTAACAATATTGAAGAGAAAGCCCTTTGGGATTTGGTATCCACCTTCACCACCAGGACTGCGGAGATTCTTCAGTATAATATGGCAATAAAAATTTGAAACTTGACACAGTATCCCAAACCCAAACCCAATCTTCATCTGAAGGTCACTGACAGGAGTATATAGAGGGTGGTTCACATAGTAAGCAATATATGATCCAAAGGTCCAGTAATAAGCACAGTTACGGAACACATTGGAAATGGGTGAGGTTGCATGGCTGAAGCGATGAACAAAAAAAGTTTCCAGAATTCGTTTGGCATAATGGAAGCACCAGTAGTACAAGGCGTATGTCTGCACAGGGTGGATGACACGTTCACCTTTGTAACCCAAGTATTGGTAAACAGGGAAATAATAGAACACTGGATAGATAAGCAAAGGTCCCAAATACTCGAAGAAAAAAAGTGTTTGATAAGAAACTTGAGGGCCCAAGTCCTTGAATACAACAGTTAAGGATTCTGAGTTTCCACTAGTATAGTCCTGCAGACTCTTCTTGTAATTAAGGACAACAGGCCTTTCCTTCGATCCGGGTGCGACCGGAAGTGTCAAGCGCTGCCTTGATGGGTACTTCTTGGCTGTAAGTGAAGATTCAAATCATGTTAATCCAATGGCACCAAGAGACAGAGTTACACTTACAGATAAACATTCTTTTTGTTCCAAGAGAGGTACTAAGATGGAAAAACAAAGCCATACAATAGTAGCAGGAGTTATATCTCTTTACATAATTTCAAAAATGTCACCTCGTTTTTTCTTTATGTCTGTTTCGTGTTAACCGACGTCTTAGCATGTGTTTTTTCTACTAGTGATTGAACTAGTGTTATCATCATCAAGACTAATTCATTTAATTTCACATCCAATAAAAAATGGGTTATGTTTCATAAGCTGAGGAACATTTGAATATTTCAACTTCAACAACGTGGAATAGATTTAACCAAGAAGCTACTAAAAAAGGCTTGCAGATCTAATAATCTAATAAAATATACTAGTGACCTGTTAGGGCAAACTTCTCTATAAAACTCTTACGAGAGAGAGCAAAATGAAATGAGTTTCTAAGTTAAATCCATAACTTCATAAAAGCAAAAGTATTCATACCAATACACCTCCAATTTGCCTCCATTCATGAACACTCTTTAATAATAATTTACCTGATACGGCTAAGATACAGATGAAAACCTACCTCAGGATACAGTTTAATTTGAAATAGACACAGATCTTAGTATGTATTCATGCTTCTTCAGTCTCAATAATACTAAGTAGTAAGAATGACAAACATCAATGCACATCAAAGGCTGTTATCAAGTATCATCACATGGTGCAATAAGTTAAATCCATCACCAGAATAACTCAAAGAACATCACAACACTATAACTACCATCCATATATAAGCGCAGACTAACTCGATTTTAGTCATTTTACATCTAAAATGTTACCTTAAAAAGGTAATTTATACATAAAAATAGTAGTAAGTCACTTACTTTGCTTATGAATTGCCTCCTGCAGATCTGCTACAGTAGCCTACACAAAGAATTAGAAGGATAAACCATAAATAAGAAATTATTACTCTTAAAAACAAACTCCCCGTTTGCCAATCGAAAATATAGTCAAAATGGGGGAAATTTATATAGAGAAAAACCTAGTTCCCCATAATCGATATGCGATATCAAAACCACCATAACAGCAAAAAAGTTAACAAGATGTCAAAAAAAAAAAAAAATAAATAAAAAGAGTGAGAAATTTAGAGAGAAAAAAAGACATACAGAATCGCTGAGGTGAATGCCACCTTTAACCACTTCTCTTCCACTGCGAGAAACCACAGTGACCTTCATCGTTGCGAATCGATA
>Ga0209700_107252_pt1 | contig 15950 bp, 6 predicted proteins | sample SiratroredBW_FD_187528 | JGI IMG/M metagenome (GOLD analysis project Ga0209700, IMG submission 187528) | Root nodule microbial communities of legume samples collected from California, USA - Siratro red BW (SPAdes) (version 2) | ecosystem: Host-associated > Plants > Roots > Nodule | place: USA...
GGGGGGGGGGGGGAGGAGGGACAGACGGATACTGAAGAGAGAACAAAAGGGAAACGGAGAAGAAGAGAAAAAAGATCACACGTACAAAGAGAGGGAGAAGAAAACACAGAAAAAAGACTAATTTCTTCAAATACCAGGTATGTTTTTTTTCTTCTGGCTGATTTTCAAATTTCATAACACATTCATGGCATAGAATAGAATAAAAAAAAAACTACAAATGATTCTCATGGCACTAGTATGCATCCCCATGAACACATCAAAGTCCACTCTACATTTCCACTACATCCAGTAAGCCATCACCATGGTCCTTGCCTCCTTTGGATCTAACACCATGCATGCATACCCATCCTCATGCACAACCCACGTGCCACTATCAAAAGGTTTCGCTCCTGTTGATCTTCACTACACACTCTACCATACATTCCACCATGCGTCACAATTGATTCTTCAAGAACAAGCCACTTTCAATTGATTAAGAAACCCCTAATTTTCCCAAATTGATTTTTACAATAGCTCTCAATTGATTCTCATTTTTCATCTCTTAATGGCGCAAATTAGAAAACCTCTATTTTTATAAGAGAAAAACCCAAAACAGTTTTGATAAAACGGTTATTCAGTTCTATCCAGGGCACGAATAAATTGATTTCAATTAACCTGAAATCGATTTATTTTCGTCCAGTACCTTATTTTGAAAATTGTTTTTAGGCAAAGAATTTACCTTATGCTTTATGGTTTGTTTTAACCATTTTAGACCATGTGCTAGTGAGTTTCTCCTCAGCTGTGCATAGGTTCTCTTTCACCACCAATCACACTCACTCACTCTAAGATAAAGCCTAAGACACACTTCCAATTGCTTGCTTGCTTTGGCTTGCTTGGCTTCATCAAATCCTTAGTCTTGTGAGAGTACTAATAGGTTTTGAATTTTGGAAAAAGGACTACAGGAGATGATTATCAGTGATGAATGGTTATCTTACAAGGAAGATGATGTGGATAGAGCATAATTTGTGAAAGAAACTTTGTTGAATGATAATTGGTGGACGAAGGTTGATTACATACTTGCTTTTACTACCCCTATTTATGATATTCTCATAAAAACAAATATTGATATGACTACTCTTCACTTAGTATATAAAATGTGGGATTCAATGATTGAAAATATGGGAAAGGTTATATTCCAACATGAAATAAAGACAAATTTTAAACTTTCATCATTTTTTAAGGTAGTTCAGTCAATATTAATTTATCGTTGAACTAAGAATAATACATCACTTCATTGTCAAACTCAGTATTTAAATCCAAGGTATTATAGTTAAATTATTTTATGATTATATTTTGTATTATATATTTTATTTACAATATCATAATGTTAATTTATGTTTATATGTTTATAATGTTATAGATATTATAGTCACGAATGGTTAAGTGAAGATCCACAAAGACTTGCTTCACATCAAGATATTGAACTTACTTATGAAAGGAATAAATGTTTTAAGAGGTACTTTGATGATGCAGATGTAAGGAGACAAGTAAATATAAAATTTGCAAACTTTTCAGATGGAAGGGAAAATTTTGCCGATGTTGACTCTTTAAGAGATAGAGGTAAAATGGATGCAAAAACATGATGGATTGTTTATGTAGTCATGCACCAACACTTCAGAAGATCGCTCTTAAGTTACTTGGCAACCATGTTCTTCTTCTTCTTCTTGTGAAAGGAATTGGAGTATCTACTCTTTTATACATTCTTTTAAAAGAAATAAGATGACACCTAAAAGGGCAGAAGATCTAGTATATATTCATAGTAATCTTCGTCTTCTCTCAAGAAAATCCTCAAAATACAAAGAAGATGAAATTAAATTATGGGATATTGCAGGAGATGATTTTTCATTAGATAACAATGAAATTATTGATATTACCAGCTCGTCTCTTGATGAACCATAATTAGAAATTGTATTTTTTAATGATGATGAAATGTAGAAGTTGTAAATTTAATTAGACTTTTTTTAAAAAGGTTTCTCTCTTTATTTTTTTCACATGACAAATTATATTAGTACATTTATATAAATTCATATTTATATATATAATATATATACATTTATTGTCGTGTACCATATCCTATAATTTTTAATTTAATTCCACGTGTCCATGTCCATGTGATGACCATATCCGTATATGTGCTTCATAGATCATAACAAAGTTATAGTTTTGCACAAAATTATCTTGGATAGTTCAATATGGAGCCTACAATTTTTCTATAGTTTTCAATCAATTTCAACTTATAAAAGTATTCAAAAGAGTGAATTAGATTGTGTGTTATTGACATTTATCAAGTAATATATTTTTATTATTGATTGCAGTAAAGTTCCTGACCACAGAAAAAACTTCAATTAAAGCCAAAGAATAGCTTTGATCAAATAGAAGAAAACCAGGAAATAAACAAACGTAGTACCCGAGTAACAAGATATAATGGAAGGGTGATATAGCTGCAGAGACATAATGCCGCAAGCCTTCAAACAACACGAGAATTCACCAGATTAGTAAGCCAATATTCTGCTTCAATTATACTAATGCTGGAGGGTCCCATTTTCTATTGTTTTGTTAAGTAGTGTGACTTGAAGTTTTGTTCCAACACCCCAAGTTATCTGACACCATCAAATGGTTTGTGATTGTAAATGTTAATCAGTTTGCAAATTATAATTATTGGAAATAGAATACAACAATTAAGGATGTTCAGAACAGCTTGCAAATTTTTACAGGGTTAACCAACTGGTACTCTTTAACTGAATAATTAGAAATTTCATAGAACTCTATTAAGAAAATAGTTTCTCACCATTAACATTTAGGAACAGGAAAACAACAAATGAAGCCCAAAGCACAGGACTGTCAACATACTTCTAGGAGTCAGGTGTACCTACACATAATGCACTGTCAAAAGAGGAAACACAAATTCAAATTTAAAAGAACATGTTGTGGAGTGGCTCTCACAATGATAAATCCAGTGTGCAAAGCCAAGTAGTCAGCCTTGCCCGTAGACCTATAAAATTGCCTAAAAAAGCATCCCGCAAATTGGCAACATGGAAGACATGTTACAAAAATTTAAAAAGAGAAACATGTATTTAATTCAAGGATAAATAAGCAGGCTATGACACTTGCACCTCTAACTAGTTGATTTATTCAAGTCCTGAATCAATTTTGTTAGAGTTAAAGAATGTTGATTTTACTTATCCAAGCATGACACAGACTCTAATTTTACCTATCTCAATATTCAATTAACTCTTATACAAGTATATAACTTTAAAGATATTATATTCATATATGAGAATTAAAACTAGCTTAAATTTGTCAGTTTATAGTTCACACGAAATACTATAATTCTAAAAGACTTTCCAACTAAGAAATTATTTAATCATTTAGCATCACTATAAGAAAAACTTAATTTATTCACAGATTATTACTCATAAATTTGTATTCATAGGTAAATTCAGTATTACTCACAGATTATTATCCACGGATATGTATCTATAAGTACATTCAGCATTATTCACGAATTATTATCCACGGATCTATATATGTAGATAAATTTAGTATTATCTATGGATTATTCCTCACGAATCTGTATCAATAGATAAATTCAATATTACATACAGATTATTACCCACTGATTTGTATATGTGGGTAAATTCAACATAACATATGATAATATTACCTAGAAAATTATTTTTTTAATAAACATAATTTTAATATATATTAGAGTTTACTAAAATCATTATTACACACTCTTGACTCCTCCTTATGTATTCTCCATAATTACCCTTCACTACCACTCTCTCTCGTTCCTAAAGTGTTGCAGACCATCAACAAGATCAAAATGAAATTATTTTCATCTATATCCCTATGCTCTATTAATTACTGTATAATTTATAAACAAAAGTTTGTTTTCATATTTGAGTTCCAGTGGTTTCAAATCAAGGTAAAAATCTTCTGTACAGAGCAGTGATTTCACATTAAGGTAAAAATATGCAGAAAACACTTGAAAAGAGATATAACTTCTCAGAAAATGCAGAGATGTGATTGTGATGAAATACAACGACAAGCCTAAGATTATTTGTAAAAGTAAAAATAGATAAAGAAGAGGAAAACGAGAGATTAATCGGCTCCTCAACTAGAGACCGGAAGCAATTTACGACACCCGCACCCCGCCACACTCACACCACGCACAATTCTAAAAAATAGATTGGGAATAGTTTTTTAGGATTTCGTTATGTGGAACAAAGGGGTTTAGTTAAAGAGAAAAAGAAACTCATAATGTAGGATATAGGGAAGGTCGAAAATAAAGTGAGAAGTTTTAATTAAAATCCATGAAACTTTGTCTCGGTTCTTTAAAAAAATGTCAAAACTTGTTAGGAGTTTAAGGAGAAAATTTCTGTAAACGTATTTCTTATAGGAGATTGTTAAAACCTCAACTAATAAACCCTCACTAAAATCAATTTTTTTTAGTGAGACAGATTTTTTTTTCTTTGTCAGAATTAAGACTAAAACAAATAATTTCTCATTTCCAAAGGTAAGTAATTTTTTTTATAAGTTTTAGGATTTTCAAGTAACTCATATTTATAATCTTACAAACTAAAATTCACTTGTATCTCTCTATGCTCGATTATATATGAAGCTCAAAAAAAGAAAAAATAAATAAAGAATAGGTAAAGAACAAGAGTAGCATATTACTTTTACAGTAATGTTAATAAATAATTTCAAGATAACATAATTTGAGAAAAAAAATGAGAGAAAGTTTTTTGGACACGTGTAGTTCACAGATAATATTAGTAATAATAATAATAATATTAATAATAATAACATTGATAATAATATTATTATTAATAATAACAACAGTTTTATTAAAATATAAATAATATTAATAATATAGTAATAATATCAACAATAATAATATCAACAATAATAATATCAATAATATTACTAATAATATTAATAATATTATTATGATAATAATATATTAAAAATATTATTAATAATAATAATAATATAAATATTTGTATAAGAATTTACATATCTGTATGTAATAGTTTGAATATAAATCTATATGTAATTTTGTATTTTGTATGTAATAAAATTTCATATGTAATATAAATTTAACATAAGGAATTTTATAGAAAGCCTGAAATTCTTTGTTCTCTTCTTCATGTGTTACCATTTAGCATCTTCATAAGAAGTATGAAGAGAATATGTATTGAAAAGCAATGTGAAATAGGCATTTTTTTCCCAAACAAAAGAGAAAGCAAAAAATGATTTGGTTCTGAACATGTGTAAAGGAAGGTATAACTGAAAAAAGTGAGCTGAAAAATAAGGGTTTCTATAATGTTGCATTGATGTTACTTATAAAGCTTGTTGGACAGAAGGTTTCTTCTGGAAAGTGGAAGCATGGCAAAGCATAAAGGTTTCCCTAAATGAAAGCAAATTCTGACTCAAACATTGCTGAAGAAGGAAAAACATATTCCTTCAAGAATTTTCATTACAAAGGAAGGAACCAAAACCAAGAAATAATATACAAAGGTGCAAAACAGTCCTTATAATTCCACATGAAGAAACTTCAAAACCATCACCAAATCTTGTTATTTGGTTGGAGATGAGCAACTCAGCTAGTGATCATGATTTGATCATCCACTGTGAAGATGAGCAGCAACAGAATAGTGAGGAGAATGATGACTACTATGATCTTGATGACTATGAAATTGATGAGTCCTACTATTTCTATGTCATCAATGCAATACTAAGTGGCACTGCTAGGCTCAATGTGCTCTTGCCTACAGTGACCATCCTTGCCTTCAGCATTTTTGCACCTCTTCTCACAGATGATGGTGAATGCAAAGCATTCAACCGGTGGTTGATGGGAATATTTTTGGCCCTTTTGGCAGTGTCATGTGTGTTCTTCACCTTAACTGACAGCTTCAGAAGTGCCACTGGAAGGTTGTACTATGGAGTGGCTACATTTAGAGGGATATGGACTTTCAATGGGGGCAAGAAGAAGCCTCGTGTGCCATCAGATTATAGACTAAGATGGAGTGATCTTTTCCATGCATCGTTGTCTTTGGTCTCTTTTCTTGCTTTTGCAGGGTTGCATCAAGATGTTGTCAAGTGTTACTACCCGGCTTTGCCTAGAAAGGTCACCAACACTCTCCCTCTTGTGGTTGGTTTCTTTGTGAGTATCTTGTTTGTTGTTTTTCCTTCCAAGAGGAGAGGAATTGGATACCCCTTCTTGCTGCAGAGAGATCCTTTCTACTCTAGACCTTGAACCCTAATTTGTTTCACCATTTATATGATCATAATTTCACTTCTCTTGTGTAAGGAATTTAGCCAACACAAAAGGGGAATTGATTACTGTGAAGGGTTTAGATGCTCTTGTGTTAACAAAATATGATAATGTTGTGTTTGACAGAAACAAGCAAAAATAAAATCAATAGACGACCTAACAGAAAACATGTCATAAGGGTTGATCACTATATGATAAGTGTTTTGATACTATACATAAGTAATTGTTCTAATTAATAATCAAACATTTTATTTAGCAACTCATTATTAGTTACAATTAATAGTGTTTTGACTAAATAAGATGATTTGTAGTTGTTTAGCTAAAGAATTAGATAATTCTTCTCTTAAGCTTCTTTTTTAAATTAATTTTTCGTATCTCGCTTTAATTATTATTTTTTTAATTAGATCATCATTAGAGGCTTTATTTATTTTATTTATTGTGATTTATATTAATTTAATGTTTTAATTTGCTATGAATGAACTTAAATATTATAGGGAAAATTTAGGAATTTATCTACTTAAATATTGTAGTAAAGAAACCATAGGAATTTGATTAGTAAATAGCTTAAAACATTACTTGGTGGTGTCTAGACATAGTGTGTCATCAACGGAATATTGTCATATTAATGTATATCAATCTTTTGTCTTATAAAATTATATACTTAGTATTCATGAAATTCACCTGCTAATAAATGGATTGACGTCTGGCGAAAGACCTATGAACTAAGCTTTAGTTACCAACTTTAAACTAAGATAGACTCCTAATAATATATATTTTACTTACTTCAGACTTATGGCAAATTATCTTTAACTTCAAACTAAAATACTCTTTAAATTATTAAGTTGTGACAACTCTCCTCAAATTTGTAACAGATTAAATAGTATAAATAAATATTTGATTTATAACCTTGAGATCTGAAAATTATAATGAATATATTATGGATATAATTCATGTCAACCAGGATTCTTTTAAAGAAAGTGAAGTAGGATTATTACATATATAATAAATTTTTTAATTAATTTTAACACAATTACATGCACTTTAGTTTTCTAGTATGATTAGAATATGTAGTTAATCATCTTGTATTAGGATTCACAAGGAATTTTGAGAAACGCAAAAAACAATGGTGATTTAGTCATGGCAAACCATGAACTACATACAATCTTGATTCTTATAAGAGAGAAGTATTTAATTATGGTGAGTTAAATGAAGCTTTATTTGTAGATAATTTTTTTCATCAAACGCCAAATGTTCTAAGTAACCTTTTCAGGAACCAAATAGTCAATATAATAATGCATGACAACTAATATATGTGAATTTGTTTTCAACCTTCCTTGTCTCTGTACTCTTAATTCATCACGTGACTATTGTTGTCATCCAGCTCCTCTAAACAAAATATATCACAACATACTCATGATTTCTACTACTTCATCATAAATACTGCATTATTGTTTGAAAATGAAAGAAATTATTTTGAATAAGAAATAAGTTATACTAGGAGGAAAATGTGTATTCAAAATATCCATTGATATTAAGATATGATTTTCTTCCCATTTTCTGTTTATTTATTAAAATGATTTTTAATTCCTTTACTTTATGTTTATATAGAGAATTTCTCAATTTATATGATATATGATATTTAAATATGTTGAATTTGATTTCATATCAATAATTGCTTTTTTTTTAAATGTTAAACAATCTTTATTATTGTTAGTTCATTTTTTTCTTAATCGAATCTTTAAAAAGAATTGAAATAAATTATTGACAAAGATTATCATTTATATTGTAAAAAAAATATCTTATATAAGTGTAACATCTTATATTTTTCACATAATAGTAATTTTATTGGATAAAATTATATAATAAACTTGAATATAAATATTCATACATTCATCGTCACTTATTTCAAAATATATATATCTCCAAATAATATTAAATAAAAATATCTTCGTAAAATTACAAATAAAATAAAATAAAGTTTCTCCAACAATTCATCTGAGACTCATACCACCTGTCAAATCCTCTGCTCATGTGTAATACACAATCATTGCAGTTTAAAAACAAAACAATAAACACTACACAAAAATAAGGGTAAGCTAGAGTTTTGAATAATGTATTTTCATAATTTAAATTTCTATCTCAATCAAACACCAAAACATCAAGCTTTCATAATTCATCTCCTATCATACACATACTGACTCACAAACAAAGACACTAGATTCTCTACTTTCTGAAGACTCGTGCATTGAGTTAGATTCAGAGGTTTGCACCTGTCATATATCATCCATCTGTTTCGATCAGCTTATATTTCAAATCTCGGACATGACTATATGAATCTCCTTCGACTTTTCACTAACCGGTAAACTTCATCTATATAAATCCAATGTACCAGTAGAGTCAGGATACCTCCTTAGATAGATCAAATCCCCAAACAATGCACGTCCTAATAATCTCAACACGGGTATCTCCTTTTTTGAAGATACTATGTCTCGATCACACACTATATCATTCACAAACATTGATACTACATCACATCATACATAAACATTCATTTCATTCAATTTAAATTCATCCAATTCATATTTAATAAAATAAATAATTACAATATAAATATATATATATATATATATATATATATATATATATATATATATATAATAGTCAAACTAGCTTCTGTTACCCAAATTCACAAAATAACTAATTATAATATCTATAAAAACATACAACTAGCTTCCCTTACCCAAATTTAAAAGACAAGTAATTAAAATATCCATTAAAAACATTTAAATTAGCTTCTCTTACCTCTATAGACTACAGATACTCAAAAACCAACCTAACTCTGTTCAAGAATCTGATCGGACACTCTTGATCTACTCAACGTTAGGAATCTAAGGGTGATATCTGATTGTCAATCTGATAACCTATGAGATCACAAATTTATAGAGAAGGTAGAAAACTCTAAAGAGAAATTATTTTAGAGAGATGGTGATTTTTATAAGAATGAAACTATATATCTTCTTAAAAAATAATTGGTGATTTTTATTATAATAAAACATAATATCTTCTTAGAGAGAGTTGATAGTTTTTTTAAAAATAAAATAGAATATCTTTTTAGAGGGATAAAATATCTTCTTAGAGAGAGAGTTAGTAGTTGTTAAATAAACAATTTTTTTATTAAAAAAAATAGGTGCTGTCTTATTTATATCTAAAACTAAATTTTAGATTAATTTTTTTATTTTATAGCTATTTTCTAGAGTATTACAATAAGCTTTTTGTATATAAGCGATAAAATTTTAGTCAATATAAAGTAAAAAAAATCAATGATTTACGACAATAACAAAAGTATAATCTTAATAATTTAAATAAAAAATAACTCTTATAAATATTAATAAAAAAAAACATTAACCGAATCATTCTAACAATATTTCAATCTTAATTACATTTACAGCTCCTCAACCGAATTCGGAGAACATAAAATAAAAACTTATAAGTTTAAAAGTATAAAGAATTTCACATTCTTAACTTTTAAGTAAAATTTTAAATTAACTACTTTTAAATAATTAAATTACTCTCATATAATTCTAGTATTTCAATTTTTTAAAAATCTTTTTACTTAAATAATATATTTAATTATAAACTGTTTCAAATTCTCAGTTCAAATGAGTTTTATTAAAAATCTTCCTCGGAGCACACTATTACTCTTTCTCTCACTAGTGTAATGTTGTAAGTATGAATTTCTTAACCCACGTGAACTTTCACCCTTGATTTCTGTCAAGGGTTTTATTTTTTAATTTAACATTCAAATAATGACAATTTGTGCTTTACAGTTCGCTGATTTCTTTTATATAGTATAGTTTGAAGGTGTTATAATTATAGTACATGATCAATATATTATTATACTTATCCTTTATTTAACTCTCTTCATAAAATAATATGGTAATTGAAACTAGGCAGAAAAATGGGCCAAACCTAAAAAGCAAAAATCTACCATGCCCCCACAAAATCATCATTTTTTCTTCACTTACTGGCAAGAGACAAACTTCAAGAAATCCACAAGGACTATGACAACTACTCCACACTATCACTTTCTTATCTGAGAATGAGACAGAACAACCACCAATTTTCTTCAAGATAATTTTCTTCAAGATATTGCACCAAAGTTTATCTTCAATTCAGAAGTTGACTTTTGGTTGTGAGAGGGAAGTTGACTTGATAAAAGTAAAACGGTGAGGATATATAAGAATTTATTAGTTAAATATTTGGACAACTCATTTTCTAACACTCTAGAATTCTAAAAACTGCAATCAATAATAAAAGGTCTTAAAAAGGTGTCGCTGTGACATTTTTTCTTTTTGCTAGATATGGAAGAGATTAGCAAATAACAACACAATGGGTATAAACAAATTATCTCATCACAACTGAGAATATTTTTACTATCTTCAGTTAAAAAATAGATTAATGTTTCTGAGACATAGAAATCATCGAACTTTCGACACAACCATTTCTATAAACTTTGTGTGCTATTGAATTTTGACATGGTAGTTTATGAACTCTGTTACTGAAGGAATGATATATGAAATTAGAGTGATTAAAAAGTGGAAAAAAACATGTTGGTGACTTCATTTTAGAGTCTCTTCTGGAGACTTCTCCACATACACTAATATAATAGAAAAATAAGAATAAAAATCAAAAGTAAGTTCTCTTAATTAAAATGAATTTCTCCACAAGTTAAAATAAATGCAATTCACTTTTTTTCTTTTACTTTTCATATAAATGTTAATGGAGAAAATCTTCCGAATTGATCCTTAGTCAACCTTGATACTTAACATAATTATACCTTTTAGGATCAATGTTTTTGAAAATTTCACTTAATTTCAATTAGTTTTTCTATGAAATCTAAAATGGTATCAAAACTACAAAGCAAAGGAGGTGTTCCAAATTGTCTGCCTTAGTTCTTGAAAGTTATTTCTGCTAGACAACTTTGGTTAATTCTTGAAGAGCAGACAGAAAATGCCAAATGAAGTAGAATCACACCTTAAGATATTTTCAATTCTAGAAGTGTTTGGACTCTTTTACAAGAAAACTAGAGAAAGAGATAAATTGCACCCATAACAAAATTCAAAGGGGCAAAATAGCAATACCATGCTATAAACTATCCCACCAGAAAATTCCCTAGTCTTATTCTACCTTATAGTTTTGACTAGGACTGCATTACAATTTCATCAAAATTCCAATTTCTTACTCGGTCCCTTGTCACGGCTCGGCTTCGTACAAGCCGCGGCGTACCAGGTATCAAGTTGTTGCTTGAAGCAGATGGTTGTGGTGTCACTTTGGATGATGATGTTGGTGCAAGAAAAGAGTGTACTGCAGAGGGTGGAAGAGATAATTTCCTGGTTAAGCAGGTTGCAACAGCATGGCATCTCCCTTCATTTTCTGCACTTGAAACAGAGTAGCTCCTGAAAGAGTGTGATGGTGATGGACTATCCACACTATGGCACACAAGACATGCCAGACTCATTGTGACTCTTGCAACCTTCACCAACAAGTTGTCAGAAGAAGTAAGATTTGAATGAAACAAAGGACACAATTTAACAGTTTACTAAGCATTGATTCTAACATCAAACTTATTCTGGGGATATAGCATAAGGGAAGAAAGAATATTGTATTCAGTTCAACTTTGAACCATCTCTCTTGAAAGATCTAAGCTAAATTGAATATCAGACACCAAAGAAGCACCAAATAATGAATTTTCCTTACACCAAAATTCACTCATTTCCTATGAGCAAATTGTTAACTAGGTTAGGTATTGGACACCTAATCCTAAGTGAAAACAGACCAAACAACAAACCTGAGACACTATAATCTTAGAAGCATACTACTGTGATTATAACAAAATCCATTACATTACTTCACCTATGTCATTGACTTAATACCTATATGTCCTCCATTTAAAGCAAGTATGAGTGTATGACATTTAGACCCTAAGATATAGCCTTAAGAATTTCTAATAATGCACTTTGTGAGTGAGAAATATTGATCTTCTCAGCATATTTCTCACACCATAAAGAAAATGAAGCATAGAATATGATGATTATCAGAATGCTTCTCCCTTACAGGATCACATATATGATTATGTCACAGGGCATACTCGGGCCCTCATGTCTGGATCTAAGTAAAATATTCAGAAATTTATTAGGCAAAGACAATCTTTTCCAAATCCAACCCTCACCTTCCACTGCCTCAAACTAGAACACCCTCAATACAGGACGAAAAATCATGTACTCAGATTATTCCATGCTATTTTTCTCACAAGGTCATATTTTCACAGTTTAAAAAATTTTCAGCAAAATTTTCCTCTTCTGCAGCACATCCACAGGGAGAATGCACATACTTTCTATGTCAAACAACAGAAAACCTCCTATGCAGAAATATATAGGTTGCATCCAAACAGCCGATGTCAGGAGCAAGAGGAGAAAGTTGGAAGAAAAGTGGCAACCAAAAGGTTAACAATTCCCAAAGGCTTCTGAAAAGGGGTCAAGCTCAAAGGTTGATGAACCAAAAATTAGTATAATGATTGATGACAAAGTTTGTAGGCTACTCATACTTATATGCAAAAAATTAAAATAAAATAAAAAAAAACTCACACTCAAACAGACTAGGAAATCAATCATATACTCATATATCTAGTAAAAAATAAATCTATACCATACCTTTACTTTTCTACCACTACATGCAAAACAACATCAAATACTCCATAATTCTTGCTTTGACGTTTAAACAAAGCCCTCAATTTATTTTAGCCTTTATTTTGTTATTTTTTTCTTCTTCCCACACTTTTACTTTTTGGGGTAGGATTGAACACATGGTATCCTCCACTAAAAAGCTAAGGATTAATCGTTCGAAGTATTGAGATCCAATTAAGAGATGAACATTTCTTAACACATGTTCCTGGTCACATGCTCAAGGAACAAAGTTATTTGCAAATCATGTCACACTACCAGGATTCATACACTTTTACTTGCTCCACACCCCAACTCTGATTCACACACATCTACGACTTCTCATTCCTAAAAGCCCCCACATCCAAAAACACAGAACACAAACCCCAAAACAAGGTTTCAAAATGACCACTTGATTTGCATCTAGAGGACTTAAAAAAAAAAAAAAAAAAAAAAAAAAAACAGAAATGCAACTCTCACTCACACCCAAGTCATTAACCGACAATGAAAGCACCGACCCACAGCCATAAACATCACACAAGAACCACCCACAGCCCTCACAACGGGATCTGAGCAAAAAGTATTCAAATTTGAGAAGAATTCACAAAAGGGTATCAGTTGAATCAACAAGTTACACAAGTAAACTAAAAATGAAGAAAAGAAAGATGGAATAAGAAAAGTTGAATTGAAGAAACTAACCTCGTATCTGTGTGCGTACGATTTGGGGGAAAATAGGCGAAGGATGCAGTGCAGAGAAGAGGGAGAGAGAGAGAGACAGAGAATGGGGGAGAGAAGATTCGATGAGGAGCGCACAGAAGAGAGTGTGAGGAACTACACGTGTAGTAAATTAGTAAATTCCCAATAACAACAGCAACAACGTAAGAGGAGATAAATAAAGTCACAGTGTTGTGTTTGTTTAAGATAAAATAAATTATCACAGCAGTTACTTTACATTCATTTTTATCTGTGTTATTATAAAGTGTCTGTTATTATCACATCAGTTATTTCACATTCACATTCACATTCATTTTTATCTCTGTTATCAAAATGTTTTTATTATTTTTAGTTTAAAATTTATTCATCAAATAATATTTTTCCACACGTAATTAAGTCACACGCGTTTTTTAGGAAAGTTAAATTAAGGAAAAAGCTGTTAACGTGTGCCTTCCTCAGTCAAAATGTATACTTTAAAAGATGATAATAATTTTTTTCAGTTGCTTCTTATACAATAAATACAAATTTATAATTTTCTAATTAAAAATAATTTTATAAATATTAAAAAATATCTATATTTTTTTCAACAAATTTATTAACATAAAACTAAATATTTGAAAAAAATTTGCTGAATTAAATTTTTAAAAATTAATCATATCAGTATTTCATTTTAAGTAGTAAATATCTTAATATCCAAATATCTCATTTTAATAAATTAATAAAAAATAAAATAATTATTAAATATTATTTTTATTATTATTAAAGAAAATAAAAATATATCATACCTTTTAAAACGTATCATTGATATTTTTGAACATGTGAGAGAGAAAAAAATTATTTAATAATAAATTTTAATAAAATAAAATAAAAATATTGTTGATATATTAAAAGTTTGATTAGTACATGAAGTAATTTCTATTGTGCCAGCAATTGCCTATTATTATAAAATTAATGAAAACTTACAATGGAGTTGATTATTAATTAATTCCATCATTAATAAACAATTACCTTTTATAAAACTGATAAAAAAAATTGGTTTTAGTAAAATTCATTTCCACTGAGATCCTTCATTAAGGATGGGATTCTTTCCCTTTAATTAGTGATCTTAAATTAAAATTTTATTAAATGTTTGAAAGAAGATTTTTTAGTAAATTTATTTCAGTCAAACATAATTATCTTCAATGAAAAAAATGTATATAATCTCGGTAAAAGGAATGGAGATTTTCTTAAATGAAATTCGTGTATCATCTAATTTTAAATAGACCTGCATTATTAATTGGAACATTTATGATTATATATATTAAAATGATATATAAATATAGTAATAAATTAATAAATTTGACCATATATTTTACAAATATGTACTTATCTTTTATATTAAAACCATGTTTTCACAAAAATGTATAAAGCTTTTATACATAAAACAAATTCTTCAATTTTTATAATAACTCTCCAATTTATATATATTTAAAAACGTTGACTTTTAATTTTCACATTTGTAAGTTATTTAACTTTACTGGTTATTTTAATTTTAAATAAAATAAGTAATTAAAGAAAGTTCTCAAATTGGACTGGTCAATTCAATCGGAATCATTCCCCTATTTAGTTTAGTAGTGGTCTAAAATTGATTTCAATGTAATAAAACTGATATCAAGGATATCAAATTGGTAAAAAATTAGTTGAATAACCTATCTGACTTTTTAAAACATTAAATACAATTGACATTTTATTCAAAATGTAAAAAGATAAGCATTATCCACTATAAATTAAAGAGGATATAACTGTCGTCACTAAATAGAGATAAGCGCAAAAAGTTCTTTAAAAAAATCATTTTATTGTTTTATACTAAGAATATTCTAAAAAAGAAAAGAGTTGAAGATGTAAACTGTGTAGATGATTAATATTTTGATAATATGTTTAAGAAACCAATTTCAGGCAGAACAAGTGATCCAATTTGATTATAATACAACAAATGGATAAAGGTTTTATATTATATCATATAGTCATATATTAATATTATTATATAATCAAAACTTGATTTTGTTGACTTTTTTTAATTAGTTAAAAATGTAATTTTATACTAGCAAAATATTAAAATTAAATAATAAATAGAATAGAATAGAATATACAATTCTCTCTACTCATTATGAATGGTAAATACAGTGAAGGAATCTTTGAAAAAAAAAAAAAAAAAAAAA
>Ga0209700_107253_pt1 | contig 15945 bp, 17 predicted proteins | sample SiratroredBW_FD_187528 | JGI IMG/M metagenome (GOLD analysis project Ga0209700, IMG submission 187528) | Root nodule microbial communities of legume samples collected from California, USA - Siratro red BW (SPAdes) (version 2) | ecosystem: Host-associated > Plants > Roots > Nodule | place: USA...
ATATATATATATATATATATATATAAAATGGTAGTGGTGTATAAATCAAAATAAAAGTGTTAAGAGGTTAATAACTAAAGCCTATTTTTTTTAAGCTAGATTAGGGCAAAGATGTCAAAATGTAAAAGTGAGAGTGCAAGTATGAAAACAATGGGGTGTGAACAGAAAAGGTCCAATTCCTAAACCCTAAGCCACCCTTATCTCAACCCTAAGCCACCACCACCTTCCTTTAAACATATGTTAGGTCTACCCATGGTGAATCCAAGGCTGTTGGCAGCCATGAGGAAGGAGCGGCGGCGATGGCAGAAGTGTAGGGAGGCGCGACGGGGTGCGGCAAGGCGCGACGGAGATGCAGGGAGGGGCTTGGTGCGGGTTTGGGGCTTTTTTAGGCGTGTTTGAGAGTTATTTGGGTGTTGAACGGAGTGATTATGGAGCGGTGGGCACCGACGATGATTTTTTGGTGACTCGTGGCTTGGCTGTTAAGGATATTATTGGTTGCGGAGATAGTTTCAAGGTGGTTCAGTTACGTTTTACATGCTTGTTGGGTACTCACTTACGTTCTTGACTGTTGCATGAGAGAAGAGGGAAGGTGGTGGTAGATTTTTTTAATTATTTTTAAAATTCAGAATGCCAGTTTTGAATCCACGACTTTGTAAAATAAAAAAAATACCATGAAGAGCAAAAAATAACATTTTTGTTTCTTTATCTCCATATCCTTACATTTATTTATGAAATGAAACCATGAAGATGATGAAAAAAAAAATCACAAAAAGATCAAAATACAGGCTTACAGATTCAATCTTTGAGAACCATACAAAATTTTAGAAATTACAAAACATACCTGTACTGGTTCTTCAAGAATGATAACCTCCTTTTTAAATGTTCCTTGCTTCTCAATTTTAAACTGAGTGTGGACAGTAAGTTAGGAGGATCAATCTTCTCTTTTTCTCTTTCTCAATATTCTTTAACGTGTTCTTCCTTTAATAGTGATCCTCCCTTTCTTTTTTTCCTCCTTCTTCCTTTTCTCAAAATGATCAGTAGTCCCCCTTAACGTAAGAATCGTTACCACTTAAGTGTATCCCTTTTTTATTATTTTATTTATTTTTACTCTGCATTGAAAGTAGTTCAGAGCAGTTTTGAAAGATTGACCCTTTCTTTCTTTTTATTCTTTTTATTATTAAAGGTGAAGTGTAGATTAACGTGAGATGAAACAGTTTGAGAACAATCATATTTTATTTTTATTTTTTTATTATTGTGAAATGGAGAACATGGATGGATTGACTGATTTTTTTTTATTATTATTATCTTTATTTTTTTGTGGGAAGTTAAGATTGAGTGAGATTGACTGATTTTTTTTTTATTATTATTATCTTTATTTTTTTTGGGAAGTTAAGATTGAGATTGACTGATTCTTTTTTTTATTATTATTATCTTTATTTTTTTTTGAGAAGTTAAGATTGAGTGAGATTGACTGATTCTTTTTTTTATTATTATCTTTATTTTTTTGTGAGAAGTTAAGATTGAGTGGGAAGTTACGGAGAGTTGAAGAATTTTTTTAATTTTTATTTTTTTCTAATTCTTTTATTTATTTTTAATTCTTTTCTTTTTATTTTTTAAAGAGAGGTATTTTGGAATATCTCATTATCTATTTTTTCACTCATCTTTTACCACTTGATAAATCTTGAACAATTTTGAACAGTCTTGAACATAACATAACTCATATAACCAAATCATCAATTTTTTTTTTATATTTTTATTTTAATTATTTATTTAACCGGACGAAATCGGGTGTTGACAGTTATCCCTCTTTACTTTAAGTTTTACTGGATAATATGAAAAATCGAAGAAATTTCATATTATCAAAATAAAGATTAAGTAAAGATAGAAACACTGATTTCGTTCGGATATTTGCTAAAATTAAAAGAAGACTGAGATTTGGTGGTAGTGAGGTCGAACCTTAGACTGAGCCGAGAGGGTCATGCATCTATACTGGAGATGTGACTTTGAGTCCTTTCTCCAAATACCAAAAAGTAAAATTGTTGAAAAGTAAAGTGCAGAGATTCAACTTTGAATTCCTTCTCACACACGAGCTGAAAAGTAAAATGTTGATATGACTTTGAGTCTTTTCGCACACAAACAGAAAATTAAAGTGTGGATACGACTTTGAGTCCTTTTTCACACGAACAGAAAAGTAAGGTGTGGAGATATGACTTTGAGACCTTTCTCCAACACGAGTTGAAAAGTAAAGTGTGAATACAACTTTGAGTCTTTTCGCACACGACATAAAAAATAAGGGATGGCCAAGACCTTGCTTCTGCAGGGGATCAAGTGCCAAAACAAATGTGACCTTGCTTCTGCAGAAGATCAATATAACAAAGAATAATTGTGACTTTGCTTCTGTAAGAAGTCAAAAATCAAAGAATGGCCAAGACCTTGCTTCTGCAAGGGGTCAAGTGCCAAAACAAATGTGACCTTGCTTCTGCAGGGGATCAACATATCAAAGAATAATTGTGACTTTGCTTCTGCAGGGAGTCAAAAAGTAAAGAAAGATCAAGACCTTACATCAGAGGGTCATGAAACCATTATCTGAAAATTCAATCTATGATTTGTTTTTGATTTAAATGCATGTTTAAATGCATGAGAATTTATAATTTGATTTTGTTTTGAATGCATATATGAATGCATGAGAATTTTTTTTTTTGAAAATGCGTGACAATTTTGCTTTTTGCATTGGGGAATGAATGCATGAAACTCTTTTGAATTTTTATCCATTTGAATGAATTGAATGCATGACTCTATGCTAATGCATGAAATTTTGACTTTCATGAGATTTTATTTTTATTATTTGAAGCTGCTGATATGAATGTATGAAAATTTTTTATTTTGCCTTTTCAAATGCATGAGGATTTTGATTTGCAATTTTGTTTCTTTCTTTAAACCAAATATATTGTTTTATGCAATCATTGAATTCATTGGGATTGAATTTTGAATTTGAGAAAAAGGTATTCACAAACCTTGATGCCTGACATGAAAATTGTAAATGTGATAGATTTTAACATTTTGATGCATATGTATCAGAATGGGTGGATGAACAAAAAATACGAGAAAGACATGTTAAACTCCAAATAGGCAATGAGTGCAACTTTATTTTTGAATCTTTCATACTCTTTGAGAGCTGATCATGAATGCAACAGAATTGCCCTAATTTTTGACAGAAATAGGAAATTAAGGTTCAAAAGGATAGCCAATGTTGTTGGGTTAGATGAATAAAAATGGATTTAGTGAGAAACTGGGGCAATGTAACTTATATGGAGAAAACTGCATCTTTAAGAAAATGAACATATACTGATTAAACTAAATGGAAGTGCCCCCAGTTTTAAAATATGGATGACAAAAAGTAATTCGGCCTTGGATAGAGAAAAATATGGGAAAGACACAAATAAGAAAGGATCGCCCCAGTGTTGGTGTTTCTATGACACTATTTTGATCTTGTTTAGTTGGCAGATTTGTATCATCCTTTCCGCCAAAAGCATTTTTTTTTGAAACTTGCCTTGTATTGGCGGTCACATTCCTCTGTTGCAAGGCTATTCTTTGTGAAAATCATTGAAAATCATTTTTCAATCAATATGGACTTTATACGGCTTGTAATGTGGTCAAGGTTTAAAAGGTTTTGAAGAAAAAGACATAGAGGCTCAAAAAACGTTTGTGGGGTTTTTTTTTTTCGAAACAAGAATCATCAACCAAGTGTTGTGAGAAATAATTCATGTTCTTGCCAAGATCGTCTTCTTCTTTTCTTTCTTTTTCTTTATTTTTTTTGTGATAACATCATTTGTTCGAATTGATGACACACATTTTCCTTTTGAAATTATTTTCTTTGGTTTTGACTTAGGAGCTTTTGATACACTCCTTCTTGGATTGATCTCTTTCAAGAAGCTTTTGATATGTATTCTAAACTGACTTCCAACATGCTGATGATCCTTGTTTAGGATATTTTTGAAATATATATATTTTCAGGCTCAAAGAAAGGTACAATGGAATTTTATTGATATTTCAAGATGAAGAAACATGGCCATATATCATTTTGAATTTTGATTTTTTGATTTTCAGAGAGATTAACTCCTGCAACAGATTTCAATGACTCTCAACACTTGTCATTTTTCTTTCTCTTTTTATCGTCTTATCTTTTGCTTAGATTTCCCTTTGCGTGTTTTCAATCTAATGAACTTTTATTATCTCTTTCTTTTTCGAATGCTTCTAAGGAAAAGAGATTGAAATTAAGATTAACCACATGAAAACACCAACTGATTGGCCCAATGTGATGCTCATTCTAGATTTTGATGATTGACACTGCAGATTATTAAGACAAATCCTTTCTCTTTTGGGTTGGATGAAGGAAGGCTCAAAGAGATTTCTAAGACATATGCATGCAAATATGTTACCTCTGAAAAGATCAATTTAATTCATTTTTTTATATGCCAAGCTTTAAGATTATGTCAAAACTTTTTCTTTATTATTTTTTTTTCTAATAAATTCAATGATCCCATAAACATGATTTATTGCGCAATTTTTCTTTTTTTTTTTTATCCATCCCACGACATCCTTTAGAACTCTGGAAAATCTTGTAGACAACCTATGGTGTGTACTTCTCTTAGCAATAACAAAACGCATAAGAAAAGTTTCATTTCACCACAAGATAACGCAGATACGATTCTAATGTTTTTTTTTGTTTTTTTGCACAAAGTTCAATATTTCCAAAAATATTACATTCCCCAGACTATGATTATGCATAAGATCTTTTAACTGCGTCAGAGTTGACCGGTAACGATAACTCCTTCCCATCCATCCTTGTGAGAATTAGCGCTCCTCTAGAAAAAACTTTCTTCACAACATAAGGACCTTCATAGTTTGACATCCATTTACCGCGATGATCCTTTTGAACATATATGATCTTTTTAACCACCAAATCTCCTTCACGAAATTCTCGCGGACGAACTTTTTTATCAAAAGCCTTTTTCATTCTATTTTGATATAATTGTCCATGACATACAGTGACTAACCTCTTCTCATCAATGAGATTGAGCTGATCATATCTTGCTTGAACCCACTCAGCTTCTTCTAATTTGGTCTCCATCAATACTCTGAGAGAAGGTATTTTCACCTCTAATGGTAGTATTGCTTCCATTCCATACACAAGCGAGAAAGGTGTTGCTCCCGTTGATGTCCTCACAGAAGTGCGATATCCGTGCAAGACAAACGGTAACATCTCATGCCAATCTTTATAGGTTACCACCATTTTCTAAATTATTTTCTTTATGTTTTATTAGCTGCTTCAACCGCTCCATTCATCTTTGGCCGATAGGGGGAAGAATTATGATGCCTAATCTTGAACTCCTCACATAACTCTGACATCATTTGATTGTTCAAATTAGTAGCATTATCAGTGATAATTTTTTCAGGAATTCTATATCTACAAATCAATTCCTTCTTTATGAATTTTGTCACTACTTTTCTGGTCGCATTAGCATAAGAAGCAGCTTCAACCCATTTTGTAAAGTAATCAATGGCCACCAGTATGAATCGATGTCCATTTGATGCTTTTGGTTCAATAGCTCCAATGACGTCTATTCCCCACATGGAAAAAGGCCATGGTGCGAATAAAACATTTAATGTAGTTGGTGATACATTAATGTTATCAGCATATATTTGACATTTCTGAAACTTTCTCACATGTTTACAGCAATCATTTTTCATTGTCATCCAGAAATAACCAGCTCTTAGTATCTTCCTAGCCATAAAATGCCCATTCATGTGTGTTCCGAAAATTCCTTCATGTACTTCTTACAATATCAACTAGGCTTCTTTTGCATCCACACATCGAAGGAACACCATATCACGATTCCGTTTATACAGAACATCTCTGTTTAGTACAAAACCAGAGGCTAACCTTCTCAACATTTTCTTATCATTTTCAGTGGCTGATTCTGGATATTCTCGATTCTGGAGGTATCGTTTAATGTCAAAGTACCATGGCTTGCCATCCACCTCTTCTTCAATGAAATGACAATATACTGGATCTTCATGACTTTGCATCTTAATCATTGGCAGATCCTCTTCTTGACTTATCACAAACATGGATGATAAAGTAGCAAGAGCATCAGCTAACTGATTATCTTCTCTTGAAATATGATGAAACTCTATATCTTCAAAGTGTTCAATCATTCCTTTAATATATGCTTTGTAAGGAATCAACTTTTGATCTCGAGTTTCCCACTCTCCTTTTATCTGATGGATAACCAGTGCTGAATCACCATATACATTTAAACACTCCATTTTTAAGTCTATGGCTGCCCGAATCCCCATAGCGCAAGCTTCATATTCTGCTATGTTATTTATGCAATCAAAACACAGTCTTACAATCATTGGTATATATTGTTTTTCCGGGTAGATAAGCACTGCCCCTATACCATGTCCTAATGCATTAGAGGATCCGTCAAAGAATAAAGTCCACTTCCCTTCATCATCACTACTTTCTTTCGTGGCAAACAGAGCCATAATGTCCTCATCTGGGAACTCAGGTTGCATAGGTTGATAATCATTTATGGGTTGATGAGCCAAAAATTCTACTAAAGCACTACCCTTAATAGCTTTTTGAGTGACATATAGAATATCGAATTCTGATAACAACATCTCCCAACGAGCTATTCTTCTAGTTAGAGTAGGCTTTTCAAAAATATACTTGATTGGATCCATCTTAGAGATTAGCCATGTTGTGTGACTCAATATATACTGTCTCAAGCGATTTGCTGCCCAAGCCAATGCACAACAGATTTTCTCTAATGCAGAGTATCTTTGTTCGCAATCAGTAAACTTCTTGTTCAGATAATATATGGTATACTCTCTTTTCCCCATTTCATCATGTTGTCCGAGAACACAACCCATTGATCCGTTTAATACTGTTAGATAGAGGATAAGAGGCATTCCAGGGACTGGCGGACGTAGTATTGGATGTTTCTTAAATACTGTTTAATTTTATCGAATGCTATATGACAATCTTCATTCCATTCTAATGCCTGATTATTTCGTAACAATTTGAAAATTGGCTCACAAGTGGCGGTTAGCTGGGAAATAAATCTAGTAATGTAATTGAATCTTCCTAGAAAAACTCGAACTTCCTTTTCTGTGCGAGGATGTGGCATTTCCAGAATAACATGTACCTTATCTGGATCCACTTCTATTCCTCTTTGATTGACAATGAACCCTAAGAGCTTTCCAGACCGTACTCCAAAAGTGCATTTAGATGGATTCAACCTAAGTTTGTACTTTCGTAACCTTTCAAATAATTTTTTCAAGTTAACAAGATGCTCTTCTTCAGATGCAGATTTAGCTATCATATCATCAACATAAACTTCAATTTCTTTATGCATCATGTCATGAAAAAGAGTCACCATTGCCCTTTGATACGTTGCCCTAGTATTTTTCAACCCAAAAGACATTACTTTATAACAGAATGTGCCCCATAAAGTGATAAAAGTAGTCTTCTCAATATCTTCAGGCGTTATTTTAATCTGATTATATCCAGAGAATCCATCCATGAATGAATATAATGATGACGTAGTCGTATTATCCACTAATGTGTCAATATGCGGTAAAGGAAAGTCATCTTTAGGGCTAGCCCTATTCAAATATCTATAATCTACACACATTTGAACCTTCCCATCTTTCTTTGGTACGGGGACAACATTTGCTAATCATTGAGGATATTGTGCTACTGCTAAAAATCCAGCATTGAATTGTTTTTCCACTTCCTCCTTTATTTTTAACGATACCTCTGGTTTCATTCTTCTCAATCTCTGTTTAATCGGATGACATTTTGGTTTAAGTGGTAACCGGTGCTGTACGATTTCGGGGTCTAGACCAGGCATATCTTCGTATGACCAGGCAAATATATCTTTAAACTCTTTCAAAAGAGTATATAACTGTTGTCTTATTTCTTCTGTCAAACTAGTTCCAATTTTAACTTTCTTTTCTTCCCCTTCATTTCCCAAATTAATCATTTCAACCTCTTCTTGATGCGGTTTTATTTCTCTGGCTTCTTGTTCAACTAATCTCAACAATTTTGGAGAGGGTTCACAGTTTTCTTCATAGTCATCATTTTCCATATTAACATCGGGGTCCGTGAAATTTGGTTACGAAATATTGGAATAATTATTTTCAAAACAAGCATCGTCATATATTTCGTCACATGTAAACACCACAGGTATGTCTACAGATTCCCAATTGCCAATTTCTTCATCAGGAAGACAAGGGTGCACAAGATTGAAGCTTTGATCTCCATGCCTCTACTCGATTGTTGCCACTTGATCAACATTGATCCATCCGATGCTGTAGAAACTCTCATCCAGACTGCACATGGGAATTTCTTTAGTTCTCAGCTCCCGACCTTCTATCTTGGCTCGACTTCTTTCAATTCTTTCCTCGATGATTCTCCTTCGATCAACATGAGTAGGTTTGTATCCCAAACCATGCCTCCCTTGTTTTCAACCAATTTTAGTGACATTACAGACCTTTTACCATTTATGCCCAAACCACTACCATACTTATACCCCTCTTTCATCATAGTCTTGGCCATCATCAAAGATGCACTAGACAAACATGGATTCACCTTGAAGGGTTCCACATAGGTTGTGCTAACAATCTCTAGAGCCTGAAATGAGGTTTCCAAAGCTTCTTTCGTAGCTTCAATATAGGGAGTGGATGTGGATCCACATACTACCAAGTCCTCCTCTCTAGAAACTATCATCAATTTATCATCAATTACAAATTTTAGCTTCTGATGCAAAGTAGATGGTACTACCCCAGCCTTGTGTATCCAAGGCCTTCTCAGCAGGTAGTTGTACACTGGTAATATGTCCATTACTTGGAATACAATTTGGAAAGTGCACGGATCGACTTGTATTGGTAGCTCCACCTCCCCTATAACTTCTCTTTTGCTGCCATCAAAAGCTCTCACCACCATGGAACTAGGACGTAGATAAATCCCATCACTGGGCAATTTGTTCAATGTGGTTTTCGGCATTACGTTCAGAGATGAACCATTATTGATTAGCACGCGTGATATAAAATGATTCATGCATTTGACCAGCTTTGTTATGGCTTCTACCTTCTGAAGGTATCTCATCCTCAGTAAAAGTTAAGTAATTGTTAGCAGTGATGTGACTTGATAACTGTTAATTGTTGGGTAATTATGTATAGAGTTGTTAGGATTTTTAACAGTGATTTTGTTTTAACTATAGGATTTTTAGGGATTTTGTTTAGTTATAGATTTTATTGTTTATTTTTCTGTTTAATTCGTTTTGGTTGTGGAAAGTGAAAACGCTGTTGAGATTTAGGTAAGATTCGAAGGAAGAGAGAATGAGAAATGCTGGAATTAAGGAAAGGAGCAGAAAAACAGATTTCAAATGACTTCTCGCTTACGCTAAAGGGGAAGCTCGAGCTAAAACTCACTTAAATCAAAAAGAAGCTCTGAACGAAAGCGTCAACGCCACTTAAGGTGTGAAGTGCGAAATAATGGCCGCTCTGTAACAGACAGCAGGGATCTTTTATAAAAGAGAGGCTAGGCTAAAGGGGATCATCATCATCTTTGGGAAGATCTCTTGAAGTGTTGTTGTGATCAAGAATTTTCCTTTTCCTTTTCTATTGTATTTTTCATGGCTACCATGCGTAGCTAACTTCTTTTCTTCTTGGGATTGAATGTAAAGTCTCAATTTTACATGCACTCTTAACATTATTTTTATGTCATTCAATTTAATTACTTTTGTTAACGTTTTGTTTAGCATCCATATATCTCAGATTTCTTATTTTGATTGGAAAACATTATTTGAAATTGGAAATAAACGTTAACTCATTACATGTATACGTTCAGGAATGAAGTGTAACATAATGACTGTTCATTACAAATGCTCTTAATGCTGATTAAATTAATCTAGTAACTAGGAATAGAGCTAGATATCTTAATCTATGAATTTCAATGCTAGAGAAATCAAGTTGAAAAGGTTTTGATTTGCACAGAAGGGTAATTTAATAAGATGACATAATTATTTAATTATGAGTGTATGGGAAGGAGAGTCAGTTACAATTCAATCCCAAGGCTTTTATTGTTATTAATTTTATCTCTTTTAATTGATTTTTTGTTATGATTTCTTTAACAAACCCATCATTATTAATTGCTTTTATTCACCATCCATTGATATATATTTGGTTTTCAATCAAATTCCGTTTCCTGTGGAAACGATACTCATCTTATTTACTATATTACTTGAGGACTCAGTACACTTGCTGAAAATCCGTTAACATGACTAACAATCCCTTCAAATTTATCCAAGGAGAGATCACGTTCCACATGAGCTCCACTTAAGATCTTCATTAATAACTTCCGATGAGAAGTTGAATGCATTAACAATTCCAACAAAGACACCCTATCAGTAATCTCTTTTCTCTCTCTCTCTTCAGGCTCCGAACTAGCTTGCACAACTTTTCCCTTCAAATATGATTTCACCTTCTCCATAGCTACTTCTCTATTCTATTAATAGCTTGTTTCACCTCTTAGGTCAGGATGAGTAAAAAGACGTCCGCTCCTTGTTATACCTCTTATTCCAGAGATATTATCAACCGTTGTCTTACCCTATTCAACTAATTTTTCTTTTTGCTCTCCTGCAACGATACTAACACCATATTTCTAGGGAAAAACTTTATCATTCTTATACGAGAAAAATGATGGTGTTTGAATCGCTAAAGGTTGTCGCCCTGAAGGCATTGAGTGGTGGCTTTGGTAAATTGTATCACCAATGGTTTAGGCCTTTGTGGAAGCCACTTTTCTCCAGTAAACACTTCACCTTCTTTCCTTTGATGACAAACCTGTAGAACATGCCTATCTATCAAGTCTTGCACAAAATCTTTAAACTCAACACACTCATCAATGGAATGTTTGGTGCAAGCATGAAAACCACATTTATCTCTGGACTTGTATTCATATTGGAATAAACCAACCTGAAAAATTGCTCTAAAAACCTCATTCATAGGTTTCTTCATTTCAATTACACTTCTAACAAATCTCAAATCTTGTTCCTCTATGACAACATTAACCGTGTAGTTGGTATGTCCAGACAAAGGATTTTTTTCAACATTTGGCTTTTGCTCCTGGAAGGTAAGCCATCCTGAGTCAAGCAAAGATTACACTTTATACTTGAGGGCTCGACAATTCTCAGTCGAATGACCAATCTCTCCACTATGATATTCACATTTTGTGTTGGCGTCATAATATCTGGGATACGATGGTTGTACAACCTTTGCTGGACATAAGACCACTAGCGCATTTCTGAGCAAATCTGGCAACAGTTCTGTGTAGGTCATTGGGATAGGAGTAAAATTCACAACTTTCTCTCCCGAATTATTACTCCTTTGGCCATATCCTTGACTTTGTGCTTGATTAAAATTCTGACCTCCAGTTCTAGGCTGAAATGCATTATTAGGTGCCAATGGAGGTCTGTATGTAGTTGGTGGCCTAGGAGTATTCTGAGAATAACTCGGCACAACATTTGCAACATATGCAGATGAAGGTCTGTAATTAGGATGATATTGTTGTTGATATCCCCCCCCCCCAATAAGGCGTGGCATAAGCTGCTTGAACCTCTCCTTCTTTCTTCTTGTTGGGATTGAACCTGGGTTTTTTAGCATTGGTGGCTGCGAACGAGCCTTGTGCTATTTTTCTACTCTTCAACCCATGTTCAATTCTTTCCCCAATAGTGACAATATCGGAGAAATTGGAAGAAACACTTCCGAGCATATGCTCATAGAAAGGAGTTTGTAATGTTTCTATAAACATGGTGGTCATTTCTTTCTCATGTAGTGGAGGTTCAACTTGGGCAACTAACTCTCTCCATCTCTGCGCATACTCTTTGAAAGTTTCGGAACCCTTCTTTGCCATGTTTTGCAATTGCATTCTATCAGGAGCCATGTCCATATTGTACTTGTATTGATTCAGAAAAAGCATTTACAAGATCTTTCCAAGAACAAACCCTAGCTGGTTCCAGATGCATATACCAGTTCAGGACCATTCCTGCTAGACTATCCTAAAAAATGTGCATCAGTAACTTTTCATCGTGAGCATGAGCGACCATCTTTCGGCAATACATGGTCAAATGACTCTTTGGACAAGTTGCTCCCCTATATTTTTCAAACTCTGGAACTTTAAATTTGGGAGGGATCACAACATCAGGCACTAAGCATAGTCCAGCGACATCTCCAAATTCACGGGCACTGGCTCCTTCAATCACTCTGAGCCTTTCCTCTAAGATTTTCAGCTTGTCCTTGGTCTTGTCAGCATTAATCAATACGTTTTGAAAATCTTTAGGAATATTGACCTTTGCCGAAGATGGTTCACCAGTAAGAATTTGTAAGACTTGTGGCTGGGTAGTAGCAGGAATTTTACTGATTACTACCTTTTCACCATGACCAACAGGTGGTACTTGAGTGAATTCAGGCTGACCTTTAGCGCTAGCAACATTAACAACTTGTGGTATAGTTTCTTGCTCAACACCTTCCTCGTATGGTGGTTCATAGTTCAGAGGCAAGCCGTATAGAGGGAACTCTTGATTTGTTCGATTTCCTTGGTTGAGATTTCGTGTCTGTAATGTCCCTTGTTGAAAAATAGGAGGATGTGAAGACTGAGCTTCGTCATTCCGAGCATCAACCGCATCTTTCAAGGTTATCATCATCTCATAGATTCGTTCAACTTATTCTTAAGTTGATCGATACCAGCGACTTGATTCTTAAGTTGGTCGATATCATCTTTCATGCTTTCTTGCATTTCACTCTAGTCTTCCATATTCTTACTATTAGCACGAGTTCTATAGGGATGTCACGGAAATTTTGCCGTTATTACTTTTTTGTGATTTTATTTTATATGAATTAATTAAATGATAATGCAAAAATGAATATAGATGATATGAAGAAATAAAAAATGATGCATGCAATTTAAACAGTGATTATGAAAATTATACACCCATCTCATGAAAATTCAACCTGCAATTTTATTAATAGAGTATCAAAATTGTTTGACATCATAAAACAAATGATCAAAACAAGAAAATACAATCATTTCTTGACATTAGCTATTATATTTTTCATCTCATCCACTAGAAATTTACAATGATTCAGAAAGTTTTGGACTTTTTCTGGAAGGTTGAAAAACATCAATGATACATCAGCCTCATGCAACATTCTTGGTACCTCATCAATAGCTCCATTGGCTAAAGCAGCTAACTGTGAGAAACGTGTCTTCCAGTGAATTATGACTTCCTCTTGATCAGTGATGTGATTCTGTAGTTGAGTCACTATAATCTCGTGCTTCTCTTCTATCTCCATTCGATGCCATTGCTTATCCTGCATCCTTTCTTCATATTCTGACATTATTTCTTTCATTTGTGATTCGGTGTTGTTAAATCGGACTTGAAGATCATATAGCTCTTTTAACACCTTCTGCCTATCCTGTCTGACTTCATCATAAGATTTCTTCCATTGACGCTCCGAATGCAAAGTCCTGTCCCATTCTCTGGCTTTAGAGGCTAACTCAGCTTTGATAGCGATAAGATCTTGTGTTATATTCGCGATATAATTTTCATCCACCTTCCGTTTTTTACTAATCTCTCATTCATCTTTGTCTTTTCTTCACACTCTACCTTGACATTGGTATAGTTCTGTCGAAGGCTTTGCAAATCATCACTCAATGCGGTATTCTTTCTCTTCAGTCTTTCAACTTCTTCCTTCAATTTCTTCACTTCTTCACAATCAACATCTGGCATAGATTTTTCCACAGGGTTATGAGAAATTAGCTTAAAAGGCAATTTGACCTCCTCTACTCTATCTGTCATCCATTGCTAATATTGGATTTCTTTGCTTATTACCCATGGCCTCATATCTCTTTCCGCGCGGAATATATCCTTCCAGGCATTACGGATTTGGTGCAACGTTTCAGTGACAGATCCATCCTTATAGTAACACACAAGTGCAATTAAAGCAACAGGTGTAGGTGCTCCCCGAATCGGATATCCAAACTGTCTCTGAGCCAAGACTGGATTATAGTTAATGCATCCTTTGGTCCCTATGAGAGGCACATTAGGAAAATTAGCACAGCTATAGATGAGACTCGTTCTTTGTTGCCAAGATGGTTGCCATAATATTTTCTTTTAATTCAAACCGGCAAAATATTGACCCCATTCTTTACCACTTTTCGTCTCCCATTTCCTCCGAATCACCAACTCTATCTGGCACCTAATTCCCATCATATAATCATGAATGCGAGCCATCATCCAAATATACAGAGCAGGCACACAATAGGGTAGTTTTCTCATATTTCTCTCATGACACAAATCCAGAGCTAAGTAAGTGTCAGCCAAAATTGTCGTAACTGGATTTTCAGATCTTGTTTTCATAGCAACAAAGATATCTACTGCAGGATAATCAACATAATGAACAACATTAGGAAACACCATCACTCCATATAGTGTAAGAGCTAGAACATCCATGAAAGTTTCCTAATCTCTCTTTACACTCAGCTAAAGAAGATATGCCTCCAAGAATCTTTGGGAAAACCCTTTGGTACCTCTTATAGGAGTCAGTCAGTCACTCAACTCATCTTGACATATTTTAGTGATGGACGATAGTGTCAAAATAGAAGCATGTTGCTCCAAGTGTCTGTAAGAAACTTCACCATTCAAAGATATGTCCAGGATCTGCTCTTACTCCTTAATAGTAGGCACCAACTGAAAGTCTTGGAATGTGAAGCATCTCAATGATGAGTCATAATAATGAGCAAGTGCAGTGATGACAGGTATTTAAACCTCCAGTTCTAACAACCCCAACAAGTTTCCATACTTCTTTCTGAAAACTCCTCTATGTATAGGTTTAAGCTTCCTCCCCAACTCTCGGAGACTCGACAGATTATTTTCTATTGTTCTGATCCTCAACTTCCTCTTCATGTTGACAGATTCTGATTCCCTTTCAACTTCAAATTCAGATCTAACTTCCATGTTCTAGTGTACAATTTTCAACTTCACTGTTTAAAATAAAATAATGATGCATGAGATTATATGTTACAATATGCATGCTATGCAACAAAACAAACACAGATTATTTCCACAAGTTCCACATTCTCCATTTATAGCACATAATCAACCATTATTCAACATCATTCCATGTTCCCTCAACAGATAACTGAAGTACTTGATTGTGGCAGCATAACACCTAAGGTTTCTAAGATCTTTACATGCATCCTCACAAAGGTAAGTTCCCTATTTCCTAGAGGTATAAAGGTCACCAGAGTTATGGCCCTCATTTATTACCTTATTCAAAGTTGTCAATAAACAACTAGCTTATGAATAGGCAAATAAAGCGAACAAACTCTGATTGGGATTCTCATGAAAACCGGAGTAGGAAGTACATCCCGTCCAATATCACTGAATCCCTCTATTTCTAAACTTTTTCAGACCCGGGGTTTTAGGGTCGCACTCATGATACATGCATGAAAAATGTGTGTGTGAAGGGAGAAAACCTGTACCCAATCCCCCACCTGCAAAACAGTCAGAAAAATCCCAGGTAGGTATATAGCAGATATAACAAATAAAGCATGTCGTCTATCCTAGGGTTAAATTATTCAAGCAAGAACAAACAAGAATATATATATATATATATATATATATTAAATGTATGTGTGAAGGGAGAAAACCTGTACCCAACCCCCCACCTGCAAAACAGTTAGAAAAATCACAGGCAGGTATATAGCAGATATAATAGATAAAGCATGTCGTCTACCCTAGGTTAAATTATTCAAGCAAGAACAAACAAGAATATATATATACATATATATATATATATGTATACATATATATA
>Ga0209700_107255_pt1 | contig 15943 bp, 16 predicted proteins | sample SiratroredBW_FD_187528 | JGI IMG/M metagenome (GOLD analysis project Ga0209700, IMG submission 187528) | Root nodule microbial communities of legume samples collected from California, USA - Siratro red BW (SPAdes) (version 2) | ecosystem: Host-associated > Plants > Roots > Nodule | place: USA...
AGATTTATAAAAAAAAAAAAAAAAAAACCACCACCACTGCACTTGGTGTAAACTTTATCTATATTGTGTAAACTTTATCTATATCTAGTTATCTGTGCAGCATTTTCTCATGCAAACCAAGGTTAAGTTCAACTACAAATGATTTAAGAACCTTCTAAAACATCACTTGATATGCATTTATTTGATTGTTCTTTGTCTAATATTTGATCATTCCTGCAGAAAAATGCATCAGATCGAATGGATTCTTTGTATAAACATAATGGGAAATTGTTAAAAGAAAAGCCCGAGAGCAACTCGTTGCCACTGATAAGTGCTGATGAATATGCCTCTCGTAGTACAATGCTATGTGCACTTGTTGTTTCATGGTCTCCATTGATGCATTTAGCATCTGAAAATTATCAGAGTTTGCGATTCTTTCAGTTTGCTTGCTGTTGGAGGGAAGTCTGGTAAAATTTCTTTATGGAGATTTCATCCACCAGATTGTTACACTATTGAAGACAGAGAAGTTCCAACTACTGTGAAGTTTGTTGGCCTCCTTCAGGCACACAATTCTTGGGTTAGTACTATAAATTGGTTGTCATTTGCTTATGATCCTTCAAATCCCCAAATTCTATTAGCTTCTGGAAGCTCTGATGGGAGGTGAGTTTAAGAATGCTTACGCAAAAATGTTAAATCTATTATCAGTCTGATTTTATCTCATTAAAATACTAATATAATATACACTTCTGGAACTTGTGCGAGATTTTTTTTATTTGAGCTTTATCTGCATCATTGTAGTGACAATGGGATTTGCACTTAATGATGCGGAGAAAAATTTAACAACTGAGATTTTATTTTCTGAATTTGCTTTAGCCTGTTCACCATTCAGTAGAGTGATATTATTTATGATATTAATATAATAATAATGATTGCAAAGAAAATAATCATAGACACTCTTCTTTCCAACACTCCCTATCAAGTTGAGAATAGATGGTTTCTATTCCCAGCTTGCATATAACTCTTTCAATTTGAATTGCACAATCCTTTAGTAAGATTTTCTGCAAGTTGACCTTGTGAAGTTTTGAGGGTACATATGGAGTACTTAAACCACTATCAAGAATTTTGTACGCAGCTAAGCATAATAACTAAGCTTCTTGAAAAAGTAATAATAATTAAATGTTACTATTCCAACAATCTAATCAAAATTCATCTGGTTTCTCCTTATCTATATAATATTAGCAATGTAGGTACCATGAAACCGAAAAACGTACTTCCAAAAATCAAGATGAGAGTGTTTAGACTGCAACTATTCTGGCCTATTAGAATTGGGACACATGAATGTTTAACTTTTACATCCTACATATATTGCGTGGACCTGAAACCTGTCACATTAACCTGAAAGTACACTTGTTTGATTAGCCTGAAATTGAAAACATGTCTTGTATTCTTGCCATTCATCCTTTATAAATGTTCAAATAGATATTTTTTATTTTATTTGAGTGCTTTTAATGGAAGAAATTGCACATCTCCACTAGGAAAAAGATAGGAAAGATTCCATGATGTTTGATTTATCAGCTAGGTCGCTCATAGTTTTCCATCTTATACTTGCAAGATCAGATGCTGTAGACTAATCCCTAGAGAAGTGCACTTTCTAACTTTTGATTTTCATATTATTCATTCAAGAATCTGGTATTGGCATATTCCAGGGCACTTCCCTTATATTCCTAATTGGATTGACCTTTTTGTAGGATGTTACATTTTATGACTAATATCTTAATTTAGCTGAATGTATTATGTATGTTCTTTGCAGTGTGAATATTTGGTTGGCTGACAATGACAAATTGTTGAAGTCGTCAAAAGTGGATCAAACTTCCTTCTCATTATTGAAGGAGGTACTTACTGTGTATTTTCTACATCACTTTTCATTTTCCTCTTTCTTTTGTGAATAATTCGTTAGTGCAACTTTCTATTCCTAAATAGGTTATCACTGTCAATGCTGTCCCAGTTTCTGTACTTTCAGTAACAGTGCATGCTCAATACCCTTCTAAGATTCTTTTAGCCATTGGCAAAGTTTCTGGTTCGTTTGAAATATGGCTATGTGACATATCTTCTAGGGAATTTGATAAGCTTGGCTCATATTATGCACATGATTGTGTTGTAAGTTTTTTCTCTCTTTCTTTTTTGAGTTATTTGAAAAAAAAAGGCCATCCTCTTCTGATCTCTGCATTTTTTAATTCCTTAAGGTTACAGGTTTGACCTGGACATTCGGCAGAAGATTTTTGTACAGCTGTAGCCAGGTTATAATTTTTTGCTGAAGTGATTTGACTCTTTTTCTACAAAATTGACGTTCAATCTATAACTATTGAAAAAAAAATAGTTATGTGGACATAAAATACATTGCATAATCCATACCAAGTTTCTTCAGCATTTGTATCTTCTTTTCTATCAATTTTATTCTTGATTTTCATTTCCATGTTTAAACATGATTTTTTAAATGTCTGGATTATGGATTACAGTTGGATCTCTGCACATTAGAAAGATAAAAGGGAAAGGAAATGATAGAAAGAGAGAATTTGAAAAATTATTTAATTTGTGATTTTTTATTTGGGAATTGAATCATATGGGATCTGACTACATAAGTGCCTATTTATAGTTGAAAGACAGTTGTCAAATCTGTTAGTTTCTGACATCTGTTACAACAGATTCCAGAACCTTATAACCATGTTACTAACTGTGAGATGTCAATAATAACATCTCCAGAGGCATGATAGTTCGATGCATTTGTTAAAGATATGATTTTTACATTAAATAGGGAAATATGATATGATTTTATTACATTAAAGAGGAAAATATGGTATGATTTTATGGCATCTATAGAGAAATATTTGTTAATATTTCTCATTATTAATTATTTATTTTATTTCTTATCACTGTATCTCTTCATTATAAATGAAAATACTTATGTGTTAACACAGGAAATCCATCATATTCTTTATCAGTTTATTTCTTCAATATGATATTATAGTGATACTGTACACTGTACTTGGAATTATTCATCTTATACTTTCCCGGTTTATTTCTTTCCGATACTATTTTTATTCGTTGTGAGATCTCAATTATAAAATTCTCAAAATATTTTACCATCAGAATTCTTGTCCATTATGATAGATGGTGTAACCTATGAAGATGCATCTATTTTAGCAAAGGAACATTTTATTTCGATTATTGGGTCTGAAAAATGATAATCAAGCGCAAAAGGACCTTTAAGAATGTGTAGAAAGGGCAGTCTGTTAATAAAACTGTAGTGATAAAGGCATGGTCTTTAAACTGAAAGGGAAGCTTGGCATGAGCCAGGAATAAGAGAACTGTTTGTACTATATGTATGTATGTATGTGTTTCCTTCCTACTGACTGTTAGAAATAAAGTGTGGACAGTGTATTCTAGGAGAAATATAGGAAAATAAGGGGAGGAAACCGTGTGCATGGGGGAGAAGTTGTTAGGTTAGTCGGTTGGTCTATTTAAAGACCAACCATGTTTTGGGAAGGGGCTTTTAGACTATTGATTGTCTGGACAGGATCTTCTCCTGTGGAAAGAAAGCATTTTCCTTTACAATCTGTTGTGGTGTACATTTGCTTAGAGAATCAATAAACAAGATTCTCTCTTTTTTGGTATTGGAGTGTGTTTTCTATGTGTGCGATTTTGGCTTCTGGTAGAGAAGCCCACACTGACTCATAATAAAGATGAGTGTGAGGACAATTGAGTCTATGTACAATTTCCAAATGGACCCATCCCAATTTGTTAGAATGGCCTAAGTTTAGTGTTAAACTACAATTCAACTGTAGACTTAAACTATGAAAATAATTGAAGTGTGTTAGAGTTTTGTTTTGAAATATAAATTTGCATTTGAAAAATGATAGTAGCCACTAGATGGAGCTCCCCATAAATCACCATAAGGTAGTTCAAGAGGAACAATTAAACTGTAGTAGAAGCAATAGAACTTGAAACTCAATTTATCTCATGGTTTCAACCAACTAGCTAGTTTGTATAATGAAGAAAAAACTTGATATCAAGAATGATTAATTTTTTGCTTATCTTAACTGGAGAGCTCAAAAGCACGATCAATTAATTATATAAAGCATTAAGCTTTTTATAGTTCAAAATACATTTAGCAAGATGCTGCATGACCCTCTTCCATTTTTCTGTATGGTTGCTACAGTGTCTTTTTAAATTTTTTTGGTGCTTTTAATGTGTATTGATTAGATGTATTTATAATGGATGGATTATTATTTGAATGTTGATAGGATAATTTAGTGCAGAGCTGGATTTTGCGTGAGAATCATCTTGATGAAGTAACCCTTAATTCTGATATGCCTCGTGACAGTTCAATCAGTGTATGTTATTATTATCTTTATTTCCTTTTCACTACGATGTTTGTTCTTTCCTACTAAATTATACATTTTTTTCCTTGCAGATATCAAGAGATGCATTTGATTCATGTTTTGGTGTAGCGGTGTCCCCTGGAAATCTTGTCATTGCTACTGTATGTTTTTCTTTTCCGTTTATATTTTGCAATTGTATATCAATCCTTGACATGTTCGTATTCTTTAAGTCCATCAAAATGATGTGGTTCTTAAATGCCCAGATAGTGTGTATTAGAATGGTCCTAATGTCTAGGAAACTAAAGAAGGTTACAATCACTAAGTTTACCTCTGGCCAATCTCCTGAGCTTTTCTCCAAAGGTGGGATTGGGCCATAGATGAATACTTTTAAGCATATTTGGAGTGAAAAGGATAATGGGGATCTTTGACCTACTCAAGTAGCACGATAACCACCTTGCCTTTCTTTTAGAGTAGAGACAAAGGCAATTCGAGGAATGCTTCTTTTGGTCAAATGACTCCCTTTTTAGATAGGTGTTAAGGGGTGCATTTTATGTTGAAATTTTAAATGTAAAATTCGTTATATCCTTGGATTTGAATGTCACCCTTAAGCCGTTGTCCTTTTTGTTTTGTTTTTAGTTGAAGCCCTTAGTCTTTTGTCTAAATCACAAATATCAATTCCCTACATCAACTTTCTTTAACTTATCATTTTATGTGAACAATCTTTTTAGTGATAATGAGGTTTTTATATTCATTGGTGTTTGATTGTAATTTATTATTTATTTCATTATTCTTGTAGCTAATACTAAGAAGCGAGATCTGACTTTGTAGTTCACCATTCATTCGTTAACCCTAATTAATTTAGATATAACAATTTATGTTAATCTTGGGTCCCAACCTACTATATATGTTAAAACTTTTTTTTTTTTATCTTTTTTCAAAGAGGCATTATGTTGAATAGGTTGGTTGATAATTGGCTAAATAACAATAATCGGTGAAGGAAAAATAAATATTTGCCAGATAACATAGCAATTCATATTCATTTTTAGTATTTATAGGCTAAATTACAAGTTTGGTCTACCTTTTATTCGTAATCCGTGATTTTGGTTTTCTTAATTTCTTTTTGTGATTTTAGTTTCTATATTTTAGAAAAAAACTGAAATTTTGGTCCAATCCTCAATTTTACATGCATTTATTTTTTTTATTTTGGATCAATTGAACCTTAGTTCTACCATATCATTTAAGCTACCATTAAAAAATAATTAATTTAATTAAAATATAAAAAATAATATAAATAAATATATGAGAATTGAACCAAATTTGCAGATTTTCTAAAATATGGCGACTATAAAGGATCCAAAATCACATACTAGGAATTAAGAGGAGCAGAAGTTGTGATTTAGCGTATTTTTTTCTTTTTTTATTTGCTTTGACCATATAATAGTATGTTATTTCTGATTATTCTTGTTTGTTTATTGCAGGTTCATTGCTTTGATGTTGAGAAATTGAATCGAATGTATGAAGGAAGGTATAAACTTGATTTGCAAATTATTATTTTCTTGCCTTCCTTTCTGCTCAAGTATGTGGAGAGACATAGACAGAGGAGGGTCCTCAGGGATAAATACGTATTTTTATTGGTTAATTATAATTTGGCTCCAAAACAATGGCAACGGATGGAAATCTTGTATATTTACAATGATTATGCTGGTATTCGACCATTAAAGTTGAAACAAGAAAAATTTGTAGCTTAATTTTTATACTAATAAGTCTTTTCCTAATTTTCTTTTGTACTAGTTGTCCTTTCCAAAACATGGGTTTCATGAAAGAAAAATTACAAATGTGGAAATGTGAAACTCTTCTTGAACTTTGGACAGGATTCTGAGAGCAGCTATTGATTACTTTTGGATTGGTGGGCTACAGATGGATGTTCAGCTGAAATCTCCCTTTTCATGTTACATTGAAGAAAATTCTAGTTATCTGGAAAATGAATTAATTTATGGGGGAACCAACATCATATGGTCTTTAAACCAATATAAATGTCATGATAAGCCTTTGGTTCTTTGGGATATAATTACAGCATTATTGGCGTTCAAGGATCACAATTCAAAATATGCAGAACGTATACTCATTAAGTGGATCTCATCATCTTTCCTTGAACTAGATATGGATGGATCTTCCTTCTGAAAAAGTTTTATCTTTTGTCTCTTCAAGCTTGTCAGACATTCCATCTCGACTGCTGCACTTGTTTAATATAATATGTAGACGTGTAATCTTAGCAGAGTTGGATGCTGATCAAATAACTGGATTAACCAAAAAGGTTGAAAAGCTTGAAAAGGCATGTCCTCCCATGGAAAAACAAATTACAAAGTGGACAGAAATTCTTCTAAGCAGTGAAAGAGAACTCCGGAAAAGGCTTGTGGGTTTTAGTTTTTATGTTTTCCGAACTAGCATGTCCAATCCTGAAACATCTTCCCAACATGGTTGTTGGTATCCTGTTGGACTAGCACAGATGGAACAATGGATTGCTTCAGACAAGGAACATTTAGGTGACCAGTTCAAAGCCATTGCTTCAGAAGTTACTCACAAGAAAAGGTACTTTTTAAATTTTAGGTAGTGTTTTTTTTCCTGTATAATGATTTTTTTTATTAGCTCAGTTTATGCGCATAAAGTTTTTGTCCCTGACGATAACCAAATGTCAATATGAGCAACATAAATTAACATTTTTCTGAAAAAAGATGGAGAAACACAATGTGGTTGTACTGGAAACTGTACCCTGAGGGCAATGCAACGGTTCCCTGTCTAAAACTTGATGGAAAGTAATTCTCAAAATGATAGAATAGTTTGGTAGAATATTAACACGATTCCATGAAATAAGTATTTTGTTGCAATTAACGAAGAAAGGAAATATTTGGGGCAAGGTGTTTTCCCATAATAAGTTTATGGAAAGAAATTGCAAAATGAACACTAAGTCAAAAAATTCAAATTAGAAATAGTAACACTGCTGGGTTTTGATGTTAAAAGAGTGATTAAAGAGTATCCATTTATTTACAAAATCATTAATTTGAGAGGTTGATTAGTTTTTAAAACTTCTACTCGCTTTATTTGCATATCTTTCCCTAATTTTAACTTGTAATTCTTGTTTGTAAGGCACTAGTTCAAAACTATACACCTAAATGTTCCTGTAACAACCATAAACTTACTACTATGCTTGTGAAACAGTCATACAAATCTGTAGATTTGGTTCAGAACTTCGAATATGGTAATTACAATAATGAGTTTATCTTAAAATGCAGGTTCCTGGCCTGTAGATGTTCAGCGGTGGAGATAGGCGGTTTTTGTTCAACATCAGTTCCATTTGAATCCTTTGAGTTTGGTTTTTGTGAAGGAGAAAATTCCAGTGGTGGTGATGATGTTAAGCCTCACAGGTTATTGAGATGTGTTGTTTGTATGCAAGTTTGCCCCATTACTGTACCTTTGTGGTTTAGATTGGCACCAGAGCCACTTTTTAGGATGCCTTCTTTTCATGTAGATTCAGACTCTTTTACTAAATCTTCTTCTCAAGCAGTGTCCTCAAAACCGTTATGTCCCTTTTGTGGGATACTGCTACAAAGACAACAACCAGACTTTCTCCTCTCTCCCAGACCTGTATAAGAATATTTAATATTATTTTTAGGCAAGTAGTTTATTTTGATTTTAAGAGGTTGTCATGCCTTTACTAAAAATAGTATATATTTTCATTTAAAAAATATAATATTTTAGATTATGCTCCTTTAAACATATCAATACTAGAATTATAAAAAGGATAATTAATATTATATTAAAATTAAAAGAATAGTTATTCGACGAATATGTGAATGGAAAGAGTATTTTATTTATTTGTATTGTTTATTTCTTCAGTCATTCTATATATCTTTTAAATTTATTAATGTTTATAAAATTATTTATTTATGTCCAGTAAAGATTGATCTTATATTTACCTATTTTCATATGTCATAGAAAATCAGTAATTCTTTAAAAGTTTGTGTATTGATTATTTAGTTTTGAAATGTTAGTATTTTTTAAGTTCACACGTTTTAAATTTAATCAACATTCGAGAGGATGGATGGGGTGTTCTGCTTGCCAATGCATCATCTGCCGCAGGGCTAATGTACTTGTTTGTGGTTATGGTGGCTATGTTCTTAATGCTTGTACATATATCTCAAGTAATTTATATTTAGTTTATTTATTAAAAGTGATTTTAAATAACAAAAATTTAAAATATAAATACATGATGCGTATAAATAGATAATGCATGTGATCATAAATATATTTCAAATGATTTCTTGTTTCCAATTTTTTAAATTAATTTTTAAATGATAAAATATAAAATTATGTGTATGTTCATATATGTATTTTAAATATTTATGTGTAAAATTAATAAAATTATCTTTATTTTGATAAGTACTAGATATAAGATTATACATGTGATTATACGTATATCTAAAATTTATTTAAATGTATATAAGGAGTATAAAATTATTTTACTTTTATTTTATTATAATATATGGATACGTAATTTAATTAACATATACTACATATAAAGTTAAGTGTGGATGCGTATCTAGTACTCTTCTTAATATCTAAATTATCTAATTATATAAATATGTCAACTAAAAATATAATCAGGTAATTCGAAAGTTTAAAAAAATACAAATAGGTTTTATTAATTTTAAAAAGATAAAATTTTAAATACTTTTTTTATCAAATTACAATAATTGTTTAATAGAAAGAACCATAAAAAAATATGTCTTACTTATTTTAAATAATTGTTTAATAGAAAGAACCATAAAAGAATATGTCTTACTTATTTTAAAGATTTACACATAGTCTTTTGTTTTTGTTGTAATTTGTTTAATCTTGTTTATTGTATAAGTAAATGGGTAAAAATTAAATCTTGATAGCTTAAATTTATTTTTATAATTAAATATCTTAAAAGATATTATAAAATTGGAACATAGAGAAGGAACAAATTTACTTGGTTTTTAATATTAATGTTTCTCATTATTGATCCAATGTAATTTAAGTTTTAGGGTGAATTAATAACTCAAGTTTTAATTTATCAACCATCTTAGTAGTACAACAATTACAACACAGACTCGCTGTTAATGATGAGAGAATATACATTTTAAAATTTTTGCATCTTGTGTGGAATTTGATAAGCTTGGCTCATATTACGCATATGATTATATTGTAAGTTTTATCCTTATTTTTTTGGAGTTATTTTTTTAAAAAAAAGGCCATCCTGTGCTAATCTCTGTATTTTTTTAAGTCCTTAAGATTACAGTTTTGACCTGCGTACTCGGTTAAAGATTTTTGTATAGCTGTAGCTAGGTTATAATTTTTCGCTTAGGTGATTTGACTACTTTTCTACAAAGTTGTCGTTCAATCTCTAACTACGGCAAAAAAAAAAGAAATATCATTGTTATGTGGACATAAAATACATTGCATAATCCATACCAAGTTTCTTCAGCATTTGTATCTTCTTTTCTACCAATTTTATTCTTGATTTTCATTTCCATGGTCAAACATGATTTGTTAAATGTCTGGATTATGGATTACAATTGGATCTCTGCACATTAGAAAGATAATCTATTGTGGTGTACATTTGCTTAGAGAATTAATAAAGAAGATTCTCTCTTTTTCTGCATTGGAGGGTGTTTTTTGTGCGTGCGATCTTGGCTTCTAGTATAGAAGCCTAACACTGACTCATATTAAAGATGAGAGTGAGGACAATTGAGTCTATGTACGATTTTCAAATGGACCCATCCCAATTTCTTCGAATGACCCAAGTTTAGTGTTAAACTACTATTCAAGTGTAGACTTAAACTACAAAAATAATTGAAGTGTGTTAGAGTTTTGTTTTGAAATATAAATTTGAATTTGAAAAATGATAATATCCACTAGATGGTGTTCCCCATAAATCACCATAAGGTAGTTCAAGAGGAACAATCAATAGAACTTGAAACTCTCAATTTATTTCATGGTTTTAGTCAACTTGTTAGTTTTCATAATGAAGAAAAAACTTATCAAGAATGATTAATTTTCTGCTTATCTTAACTGGAGAGTTCGAAAGCACGATTAGTTAATTATATTAAGCATTAAGCTTTATTTTAGAGTTCAAAATACATTTAGGAAGATGTTGGATGACCCTCTTCCATTTTTCTATATGGTTGCTACAATGTCTTTTTAAATTTTTTTTATGCTTTTAATGTGTATTGATTAAGTGTTACATAATAAATATGTAACAGAGACGGTATAGTAGTGCAAAAATTACAAATGGTGCCTATATAAAGCACAAAACATGTAAAGTAATTTATTAAGAAAAAAACATTACTTTCTCTCTTTGCTCTTCCTGCTTTCTTCTCTATCGTACAATCTTCTCTGATCGGAAATCGGAAATCTTCTAAGTTCCCTTAGGTTTTATCCCACGGCTTCTTCGGTTAGTTGGTAACCTTAGAAATTTAAGACATAGCAATTAGTATCAGCTTGCTCGTTCTTGTGGCACAAACATGGCAAAAGCAACCAGATCATCACAAACAGTAAAAGAAATGGAAGAAAGAATTTATGTACGTATGGATTCTCATTTTATGGAGTTGGCTGCTTCTTTATAACAAAATTTGACTCTCTCATTAAAATAAATAATGCAAGAATTGCTTCACCAGAAGATAGAGGAGGACAATGGATCACACATTATGCGTTCACAACCTCCAACATACGTGTGTGGAACTCGACTCGCAAGAATTGATTTTCCCAGGTTTAATGGTGAAAGTGTGAATCAGTGGATTTATCAATGTGAAAATTATTTCTTAATAGACAATACTCCCGATGAATTTAAGGTAAAATTGGCCATAGTGCATCTTGAAGGGAAGACTTTGCAGTGACACATAACTCTCGCAAAATCTTGTTCCAATTCTTCCTTACCTTCATGGCAAGAGTACAAGAAACGAGTGGTTGATCGTTTTGGAGATATTTGTGATGATCCTATGGTAGAATTGATGAGGTTGAGACAGAAAAGATCGGTTGGGGAGTATCATGAAGAATTTGATGTTATCATTACAAGATTGAATTTAACTCAAGAATATATCTTGAGTTGTTTTCTTGGAGGGCTTAAGAAAGACATACAAATGATGGTTAGGATGTTCCAACCAAATTCATTGCAACGAGCCTTTGCTCTAGCAAGAATGTACGAGGCTGCCAATCTTGATAATGGTCTTAACAAATCCAGAGAGGAGTCTTGGGTCCTGCACCGAATCCTTCAATGGAAAAAGTACTAGTTAACATTTTGAAACCCAAGCAATAAAGAAATTTAACTCCAGCCTACATGGAAGATAGAAGGGCTAAGGGACTTTGTTATTTTTGTGATGAGCCCTATTTAGCAGAGCACAGTTCGGTGCATAAAAAAGTGCAGATTCATGTTATGGAGATGAATGATGAAGAAGAGGATACTAAGGTCAATAGCAGTGGGGAAGAGGAGCACATACACAGGACTGAACCACAAATTCGGTGAATGCATTGACAAGGGTAACAAGCTTCAGAACTATGAGAATCACGGGGTATTATAAAAAAAATCTCTACACATTCTTATTGATAGTGGCAGCACACATGATTTTTTAGACGCACAAGTCGTAGAGAAATATGGGTGCAGAATTGAAAATATGGATCTCTTGAATGTGGTGGTAGCAGATGGATCAAAAATAAAAATTTCTTTCATGGTAAAAAATTTTAGTTAGAATATTAAGCAAACTACATTTACGACCGATATGTTTCTTCTTCCTTTGGGATGCTGTGACTTGGTGTTAGGCATTGAATGGCTAATCAAATTGGGAGATATTTTGTGGAATTTTGATAAACTCACAATGGAGTTTAGGGTCCAGAGGAGGAGACGTGTTGCGTGGGTTTGCAGGGGACAAGATTAAAACTGCTAAAAAACAACAGTTGTGCAAGGTTTTTACAGAAGGTGTACACATATCAATGATGCAAATTGGAGGTGAAGAAGGAACCTTAATGCAATCTTTAACCATACATGCGAATTAGCCTACAATACCAGTGGAAGTGGAGAAATTATTAGAAGAATTTAGAGATGTCTTTCAAGAACCCCAACAGTTGCCCCCATTCAGGCCAAAGCATGATCACCAAATTCCTTTGATTCAAGGAGCAGATCCGGTAAATAAAAGACCTTATAGGTATGCAAAAAATCAGAAAGACATCATTGACAGACTTATACAGGAGTATTTGAAGGCGGGGATCATATAGGACAGCAACAACCCTTATGCTAGTCTAGTGGTTCTTGCGGGAAAGAAAGATGGCTCATGGAGGTTATGTGTGGACTACAGGGAGTTAAATAAGAGTACATTGAAAATCAAGTTCCCCATTCCCTTATTTGACGATTTGTTAGATATACTGAAAGGGTCTACAATTTTTTCCAAAATTGATTTGAGGGCAGGATATAATCAAGTCAGAATGAATCCTGCTGATATCTGGAAAACTGCATTTAGAACACATTCAGGGCATTACGAATATCTGGTGATGCCTTTTGGCCTCACCAATGTGCCTGAAACTTTTTAGGGGCTTATGAACACAGTGTTTCAGCAGGTTTTGAGAAAAATTTTTGCTAGTTTTCTTTGATGATATTCTCATATATAGTAAAAATCTGGTGGAGCACGTACAACATTTGAGGGTAGTTTTAGGTGTCCTTAGATCCAATTCTCTATTTGCTAGAAGGTCTAAGTGTTACTTTGTAGTATATCAAGTGGAATATTTGGGACATATTATCTTAGAAAAAAGTGTATCTACTGATCCAAGCAAGATTACAACCATTGTCAAGTGGCCTTTGCGCCAAACTTTGAAACAGTTGAGGAGGTTTTTGGGATTAACGAGATATTATAGGAGGTTTGTGCAAGGTTATGGAGTTGTAGCTCGATCTTTAACTGATATGTTAAAGATAATTTTGTATGGAATGCCCAGGCGATGCAAGCGTTTGAAAAGCTGAAGGAATTAATGAGTAGTCACTAGTATTAGCATTGCCAGATTTTTCAAAGGTATTTGTGGTTGAGGTAGATGCTTCTGGATATGGTATTGGGGCAGTTTTGATGCAAGAAAATCACCTATTGCTTACATTAGCAAAGCTTTTAATAAGCAACAACATTCTTATTCAACCTATGAAAAATAGTTGTTAGGAGTAGTTTTTGAGGTACAAAGATGGAGGCATTATTTACTTAATAGACATTTTATTGTGAGGACAGACCATTACAGTTTAAAATACATTATGGACCAAAGGTGGACAAACGATTTTCAACAAAATGGTTAGTAAAGTTGATGGAAATTGATTTTACAGTTGAGTACAAAAAAGGCCAAGACAATGTAGTAGCTGATGTCCTTTCTCGAATGGATAATGTGGAATACAAGGGGCTAATTACTCTACAAATGCAATCAAATCTGCTAACCAGAATACAACAATCTTGGACTACAGATTTAAACTTACAAAACTTGATTAAGGAGGTTCAGGCGAAAATGACAAACCATAAACATTATACATGGCAGAATCAGGAACTAAGAAGGAAAGGGAGACTGGTGGTAGGAAATGACTCTTTATTAAGGAAAGAGATCTTGGAGTGGTTACATGCATCAGCCACTAGAGGACATTTGGGAATGAATGCCACAATGAAAAGAATCAAGGTTGTGGTTTATTGGAAAAGGCTGAATAATGATATAAAACATTTTATACAGTGTTGCACTACATGCCAGCAAAATAAATATGATACAACTGCTAGTCCAGGATTATTACAACCCTTGCCCATTCCTGAAACTATTTGGCAATACATTATTATGGATTTCATAGAAGGATTGCCTATTTCATATGGCAAACAAGTGATTTTTGTTGTAGTGGATCGATTGAGCAAGGCTGCTCACTTTATGGCTCTATCTCACCCTTATTCTGCAAAGGAGGTGGCTCAATCTTTTTTAGACAATGTGTTTAAATTGCATGGATTTCCAACCACTATAACTAGTGATAGGGACTCTGTATTTGTGAGCAAATTCTGGCAAGAATTGATGGCTGTCCAAGGAGTTCATATCCAGCTTTCTACAAGCTACCATCTGCAAACGGATGGACAAACAAAGGTGGTGAACCGTTGTATTGGAACATATTTGAGGTGTATGTGTGCAGAGACTCCACAAAATTAGGTGAAATGGTTACCGCTGACAGAATGGTGGTACAATACCACATATCACACTGCTACAAAGGCTACACCATACGAGATTATGTATGGTCAAGTTCCCCCTATATATTTATCGTATCTACCTGGGGAATCTAAAGTGGACAGGAGCCTCAGGAAAAGAGAAGAGATGTTAAAAATCATTAAGTTCCATTTGAAGAGAGCACAAGACAAAATGAAACAGGTGACAAATAGGCACACACAAGAACTATGAAATTGGTGATAGAGTCTATGTTAAGTTGCAGTCTTGCAGAAAGATCTCAGTAAATTTCAGAGCCAATGCTAAACTAAATCCTAAGTATTTCGGACCCTATAGAATTCTGGACCGGATGGGAGAAGTAGCTTACAAATTAGAACTTCTTGTGAATTCAAAAATTCACAATGTATTCCATGTAACACAGGTTATGAATGTAGCCGTTTCTACACAACTACCCTATCAAGCTGAGGAAAGGTTGCAGGAGAAGGGCCATCTTGGATTGGATGACATTAAAGAGGAGGGGAATGGCGGTCACTAAGGTTTTGGTGAAATGCAAGCACCGGAAGATGCTACGTGAGAGTTCTAACATGAATTGAAGAGGAAATACCCATAACGCGCCTCGTGCTGAACGAGCAATCTAAGCATCCCGAGTCACGCGGAGATTTCACCATCCTCGGTTAACAAGGTTCTGCCTTCAATTTCTCCATTAATTTTACTCCAAAATCAAGATAAAGACTGATCAAACTTCTGTTACAGTTTGTGTTTATACTTGAATTAATACATCGCTACCTGTGCAGGGTGGACTTGCTAAGCTTATTGGACTCGCTCGAGAGACCAATGTTCAGGTATGTGTGTGCAGTACTGTGTTGTTTTTGACCCCTTGGATGGCTCGTCGAACATTGATTGTGGGGTTTCCATTGGCACAGTACCACACCTCTTCCATCTTGCAATTATTACTGTTATGACAAAAATTTAATACCAATTTCTTACATGTTTCCCGTGTTGTTCTTAGTTAAAATTAGAGTCTAAACTCAAAAGAAAATGCTAACAATTATTTTTGTATAGAAAGTTACAATTTTTTTACAGGTTTAATAATTCTATCTACTGATTTTGTAGTTTCCAATAAATTTTAGTAATTATAAATTGTCACAGAAAGAATGTGTTACTAGCATATCCTTTTTTGTTGCTTAGAATTTAAATAACAGTATTTTGTTGGGTGCGCCTATTTTCTGCTTTTTCTTCATTCTGTTACATATTTTATCCTTTGGTACAAAATTTAATACGATGGTATGAATTTTTGTTTCACATTTTTGGGGGGAAGTAGAAAACAATATTCAATCTTTTTTTTTTTTTTTTTT
>Ga0209700_107256_pt1 | contig 15942 bp, 6 predicted proteins | sample SiratroredBW_FD_187528 | JGI IMG/M metagenome (GOLD analysis project Ga0209700, IMG submission 187528) | Root nodule microbial communities of legume samples collected from California, USA - Siratro red BW (SPAdes) (version 2) | ecosystem: Host-associated > Plants > Roots > Nodule | place: USA...
ATAAGTTAGTAAAAAAAAAAAAAAAGGAAACACATTATTGGAAAAATTTGAATAAGATAACTTGGTTAAGGTTAGTTGGTCAAGATGTGATTAAATTTACACAAATTAGAAACGTGAAGTAATTCTTGAACCCACTCAAGATGAGTTAAAGACTCCAAACTAGAAGGTGTTAGAAGGAAAAAGAGATAAAAGTTTAACAAAATTGTTTGAAATTTGTTTTTTCACTAGTTTTGGAGTTAAAAAAAAATCTAAACCTTAAATATTATTAATTTGTTGGATGTGATTGATTGTTTTTTTTTAAATGGATGAAAATATAAGATTATAAATTTATTTTTAAAATTAAAATTAATTTAGAATGAAATATGATTAATTTATTAAGTGTTATTGGTTAATTTTTTTTAATTGAAGAAATTGTAATGTTATAATTTTGTCATTGTAGTTAAAATTATAAAATCTAATTAATTAGAGGTATATGACACTTTCTCTTATTAGAAAATTATCCTCGATACGGTTCATGTGGTGAGTTGAATAAAATTGTTTTTAGACATTGTGGATACTTGCAAATTTGTTTAAAATCTTATGTTAAAAAATTGGAATAAAAAAAATTGAAATGAACTTGTGAATTTCATAAAATTTATAAAAGAAGTTAAAATTGGTGTAAAAATTAAGTTTCGTGATAAATATTAAACACAAAAGCGTACAATACAATATGATTAAACTAAAGAATTCCATTACAATAACAATACATAAAATATTAAATATTAAAATGATGACAAATATCACTTCAAAATGTTCTTGAAGTCATCAACTTAGTGTTCCAGGATGTCAAAGCTATAGTGCACTCTCTCAAAACTCTGTGCATATCGATTTTAACTCCTGTATAGCTCCTAAAATTTGTAAAATTTGTTCAGAATCATGCAAGAGAGGGGGGAATAGGGTTTGAGGTATTTTGAACATGGTCCTCGAGTACTAATGGCTCTTGATCATTTTTGTTGTGGGTGACATCAATTGTTCCATGATAGAGATCAGTGGGCTAAGCCACAATTGAATTGTGGCGCTTGGGTCGCTATGCTCTTAACTAGAAAGAGTTGCGCCCTAACTAAAGGCTATAACTTTTGGCCTTATGGTAAGCACTCGATCCTACAATTTGTATCAGAGCCAAGGTTACGAGTTTGATTCCTAGTGGTGCAATTTTTCAAAGGGAGATTATTGCATATTACACAATTATCCTGTGGCGTAGGCTAGGTAGGCCGTGTCACAATTGAAGAGCTCGATTCCTAGTGGACAATTTTTGAGGGGGAGATTGTTGTGGATGGCATCAATTGTCATATGGCGGAGGTTAGGTTGGCCAAGTCACAATCGAATTATGGCGCTTGGGCTACTACGCTCTTAAGTAGAAAGAATGCCCTGACTAAATGGTATAGCTTTTGGCATAATGTTAAGCGCTCAATCCAACAACCTTCTTCATCATCCTCATTGACCGTACCATGTTGCCAGATCTCATTCACTTGAAAGATATTCAATTTGCGTAATATTTTTTTCACTGAAAAAAGTGTGACCGCCTAGGTGCACACACGTCTCAACGGATAAGTCAACGTTGAAGAGATGAATGATGCGTGTAATGAGAATGATGTACGAAAAAGGCATGTTATTATCCCTGCATTTGACCATGTGTTGCATTATGTTTTGAATCCAATTAATCAATGGATTATTTTTCATGGCAGATAACATAAAAATGTCTGCTTGCACTAATTGAGCAAAATTTGTCGACCTCAGACTCAATAAGTGGATATAAGGATAATGCAATAGTATGTCATTAAGAGTCATCCTGTCTATGTTCCTGACATTCTGACCCAATAGTCTTGGTCTACGCATCGAATTCAACGTCATTTTGCAGTCATAATTGAGCTCATGCGAGATGTTCAAATATGACAGTTTCATTCCTTGGTACTTCAAGTTTGTCAGAGTCATCTAATCAGAAGGTGTAATTGTAATCTTCTTGTTTGTTAACCTTACTAAGGAGATTGCCATCTACTATGATTTTGAGGTTGGAATACATTACAAAAAATTTTGTCATTATCTACGATTGAAATCCATAAGTAATTTAGATTTACATACAGATAAAAATCCGTATATTATATCGTTGTAGGTAACACTTACATACGGATTTCAAAATCCTATGTAATTACATATAGATCTAGTTCGTATATAATCATACGGACAAGATCCGTATGTAATTACATAGGAACAAGCTCTGTATGTAATCTGTTTTTTAGTATCCAGAACTAGTTTCATTTGTTAGTTCGTGATAGCCCCTAAAGAGATCATTCAATAATATGTAAGTAGGAATCAATAAATAATTAGTGAATTAAATAGAAAGATGGATATTATTATATTTCATAAGTACATAACAAAAGAGTTAACATGAGTATTGTACCTCATAATAAAAGTAATTACAACACAATCACAAAATAACAATTCTTAACATATATATCAGTTAAATATCAACATTGTTTATACAAACCAATAACAATTATAATGATTATGCGAATTACGTTCATCTCTTTGTAATTCTTCATCACATTGAGGTTGCTCATGACCTTGTTCTTCATTCTGCTGTTGCTGCTGTTGATTTTGTGGGTGACGTATGTTAATTTAGGCAGGTATTGCAGTTGGAGGGGGTAGGTACTTGAGACAAAAGAGCAATAATGGTCATCTATCTATGCTGCAAACATCATTTGGGACCCTTCATCATTTTTCTCTTGATTGCTCCAAAGAATGTTGTTATAAACGTGAAACCTAGCCATCATCTGATTAGGATACTTTATGGGACATAAGATTTCCATGGTAGATCCCCAACTCCTCTGTTTCTACTTCTCACTTCCTATATATATCAAATTCACAATTTGGAAATTGGAAAATAATAGCACCATTGCAACAATTATTAACTCAACCTTATTTCCCCCTACACCAGTAAATTAAAGAACTTACCAGCAAAACCAAGGGAGAATAATAATACTATCCCAACACAACACCTTTTACAATTATCTTAATACTCATTTCTAACATGACATATTTACTAATATAGTCAAAGTTCTTTATATTTTCATGTATGAAAACTAAGTGACTATTTGCATTTAAAAATCTATTAAGGACTATGTGGGGGGTTCAAGGGTGGCTCAGCCAGAAAATTTGAATAAAAGCAAAAAAAAAAATAATATAATAAATTTGAATAGGTTGGGTTTGCTGCAGAACCCACTAGATCACTAACTCCTACTCCTCTCTCTCTCTTCTAACTGCCTGTGTTTCCTTATTGGTTTGCCTCAAAATATAAATTCTTCTAGTTAGGCATTTTAAGCATACTATACCTTTGTTATTAACTTGAGAGGATTTTAGATAATAGATCATTAGACCAATCTGTCATTAACTTAAGAGGTAAGTTTTTGAGCTTTTTGTCGACAAAGGTGTTTGGTCTGGATAAAATCATAAAAATTAATTATTCTTTTGTTGATCTAAGTAAATTCTAACTGAAAGTTCTTTTTGGTAATATTTTGTTTATAGTATTTTTTGGATTATGTTGGACTGTATATAATGTCATTTTAGCATATATATTTTATACCTTTGGTCACATTTTATGTTAAAGAAAACTTTTTCTGCTTCAATATTCAGCTAATGCCTCCAAAGGAGGTTCTGTAGACTTGGTGAGCTTTGCAGACATGAGTAGCAGTGGTGAAAGGAACCCAAAGAGGTTTTCAAGACTTAGCTTTGCTATTGGGGTTTCTACTTTTTCTAGTGTAGTGGCAGCTGACACTTTAAGATCCTCAAAGGAAAGGGTCTATGAAGTGGTGCTGAAGCAGATAACTCCTGTAAAAGAGAACAAAAGGGGTACAAACATGACTCTAGATTTAGACAAAGAGGTTGGAGCTGATTTTGCCAATGGGGATCTTTTAAATGTACTTATGATCGGTGTGGTGAAGTTTGTGTTGAGTATGCCAACACATTTTACTTAAGTGCTTGTTACCTTTTCAACCTTCTCTCGTCCATTCTCTAAATGAATTTTAGTTCTCGTTTTGTACGAAATTGTGAAACTTATGTGCTAGTACTAATCTAATGACATTAAATTGTCTCTTTGAAACAACCGTTCAAGGACATGATCTATCACTACAAAAAAAAAAAAAAAAATTACCGACAAGATAAATCCATCGAAAATACCCAAAATCCGTCGATAAATTGATTGTATATAAATTTACCGACAGAGTTCTGAGTTCTTCAGTAATTACCAATGAATTTAGGATAAATTTGCAATAAATCCGTCGATAAATTTAGCGACAAATGATATCCGTCGATAAAATCGTTAATAATGATATTTTACCGATGGATAAAGTTCCGTCGATAAAATTTTGTGGGTAATTTAACTTTTTCTTGTAATGCATGGAATGAGGATGGACCTTAGGAAGTCAAGATACGAAAGTTGTACCTTTACTACTACTATATTGCTAGGATAGTAGGCCTTATGAGTGTACCAGTAATGGAGATAACACCATACTCAAAGCCTTTAACATAGTGCATTTATAGTGTTGCATGGTGTGGTCTTATGTATCCTACTATAACAACTCACCATACCTTACTCTCATATACTCTCATATTATCCTTACAGTACAACAAAAATTGACATAATTTTTTTTTATTAAGTAAACAATTATAACAAAATATATACATCAAAATATAACAAGATAAATACCACCAATACTTGACTTTAACTAATCATGTTTAATGTCATTTAAGAAAAAAATACATGAGAAATGAATGTGAGAAACATAATTTATTCATTTACCCTATTCTCAGGCAAACAAGTTCTCCTATGTTACTATTAAATCCCCATATTGAAACCCATTTTCCAAAAGTGTCACCATCTTTTGCACTAATAGAAGAAGAAAGTGCCACAAAAGTGAAGTATAGGATCATCCACACAACAAAACCTCAACAAATTCACAATCCTTCTCTTAATCCCCTGTTACAACTCTACTACCACCCATCTCTACCAACCTTAATTTCAACAGAAGCATAAGCAGAAGCATACATTCATTATTAATTAAAAATGTTAATTAATTAAGTACCAACAACTTCAAATCCTTTTAAGAATATAATAGAAAAGATACACACAGTGATATTACAAACACTTCAACCAGTGATATTACAAACACTTCAACCAATGATATCACAAAACTTCAAACATTTATAGCGCTAAACCTAAACTAAATTCATTAACATATTTCGAAAAATATATTACAAATCCTACCTTGCGTAGAGTTAATGGGGGATGACACTACTCTCTTCGGTTTGGGACAAACAAGTGTAGGACTTTTAAAATTTGAGATTTTAATACTTGTAACCTACAAAGAACACTTACAAATTCTATGCAATTGGGGAAAATCGTTTAGTTCACTATAAAAATAATTGCAAACAAAAACAACAATCAAGAGATAAGTCAATGTACACTACAAGAAAAATGTTATTTAGAAACCAATTTTTAGCTATCAAATGAAATAGTTGCTAATTATGATTAAAATAGTCACCAAATTAAATTTTGGCTGCTAAATAACTACAAAATATGAATTTAGTGACCAATTAAGTCAAGATAATTGGTATCTAACATTAGCTACCAAGGTTTTAGTGACCTATACCATTAGATTCTAAATTGGTATCTAATTAAGTTAGAGACTAATTTAGAATCTAATGGTGTAAGTCACTAAAACCTTGGTAGCTAATGTTAGATACCAATTATCTTGACTTAATTGGTCACTAAATTTAATCATTACTTCTATTTTGTAGTTACTTAGCAACCAAAATCTAATTTAGTGACTATTTTGGTCACAAATAGCAACCATTTCATTTGATAGCTAAAAATTGGTCTCTAAATAGCTTTTTTCTTGTAGTGGTAGTTACCTTTCACTCGTGAAACTTTCACTTCTTCGATTGAACTTCAATCTCTGGTTAGGAACCCCATACACCACGTTTAGAGGATAGACCATGGCCCGATTTGAGGATAGGGCACTCCACGATTGAGGTTACGACGACTGTGATTTGGGGTTATCGTGACTTGGGGAGGTGAAGGAACGAGATGAAGATGAAGTGACGACATTAGAGGTGAAGGAACGAGACATGCGAATGAGGAAGAAGCCCAATACGAATGAAGGGGAGCGTGAGTCAGAATGTCAACTTAGGGTTCTCATTTCAGGGTTTTGAATGTTTTTAAAATTATTTTTTTTAAATCCATACGTAAATTCGTAGAAAACACATCCCATTATTTATATACAAATTTAAAACCCATTACATACGAAAAAGTGATTCGAAAAAATTCTCGCTACAACGTGCTAAAATTTCATACCAATTCAGCATTACATACGAAAAAAATTCATATGTAACACCCATTTTATCTACGGATCCAAATCCGTATGTAAAACAAAAATTTCTTGTATATTTAAAAGACCTTAATAAGTCCTCATAACAGGGAGCTTCAACATCACAAATTGTTGTAAACCTTGAAAGTGGAAATGACTTTGAAAGGTAAAACTTGCTTATGCAAAGAAGGGGAAATTCATGACCTTAGGTGGTTAAATTTTCTTTCCATAAAACTCCCTCGCATACTAAGGCATATGATCGTGTTGGCTAAAGAAACATGTCTACTTTAGCATGTCCTCAATACCAATACATGTGAAAGAGAAACTACATCATGATTTGTCAAGGCTTTTCCTTAACGTCGTTTGACACTTCTTTGTCTTTACTCCCAGAAGATGAAGTAACTATTACAGAATTAAACACATATGAAAACATTAGTCAAGCACAATTAAATATAAATAATTATAAAATCCTAAATGTATAATATTGCACCTAACATTTTGAATAACAATCATAATCTTAAATTCAAAAGCAAATATAAGAACATTTCACACAATTATTAGGTAAGATAAAAAAAATATTGATATTTTACAATATACAATATTACAAATGACATTATTCAAAATTGTCATAATATTGTAGTTGAAAAGGAAAAAAACATTATAATATAAAAAGAACCTAAATCATTGCTTCAAGATCCTCTAGTCATAATATTAAAAGTTATCTTAAGACGACATGTCTAGTGCACTCTGAACCTAGGACGAATTATTGTAGAGGAAATCGTAACACACTACAAGAAAAACTGAAATTACTGATGGAATTTTATCCTTCAGTAAAATATCATTACTAACGGATTTGAGTGATGAAAAATTTTATACTCAATTACCAATATTATTATACTGATATTGTTATTATTATTAATATTATAATAATAATTATTATTATTATACTATTGTTGTTGTTATTATTATTAATTTTAAATTTATTCACAAACCAAATATAATTGTCAATAAATTTACTGACAACCAAGTTAATGACAAGTTTTTTCTCGTTGCTAATATGTCAGTAATTTTCATTTATCGACGGATTTTGCCTATCGGTTTTTCTAATTCTTTTCGTAGTGACATTGTTTCATTATATGTTCATTTTAACTAACATGTCCCATATGTAATTTTATGTGTACTCGAAAAATGAATGGCGACTCATGTTTTGGACGTGTTCACGAAAAATTACATTGCGTTCTTTGGCTACCTCGATTGTGAATCTATTGTATTGTAGTTATTTAGAGGAAATATAAGACAATGTTTGTATATTGTTGTTTCCTTTCACCTTAATATCAATAAATATATTCAACCTTGTTTTCAGCTTGTCAAATTGTACGTCAATGACATTAACCATTAGAGCTTTTCTTTTTGAACATCGAAAAGATGATGTATCACCAAATGGTGTAGATGCATAGATTGAGTCGTAGTTGGACTATATGAATCCATGTGCGGTGGTGATGTACGAGCTACCTCAACTTCATCATCATATACAAGTGGCTCTAGGATGTATTCCATTTGGTCATCATTCAGATCCACATTGAAAGATTACCTTTGTATCCGACGTCTTAATTATCAGGTTGTGCTTACTCCACAACTAGTGGCACAATCATCACCTCATAGTTCCTCCATTAGGTCGTAATACCTGATAGGATTTAGCCTCCATGTAGCAGAGGGTTTTACCTAAAAGTAAACAAGCATAAATATATTAATATTTACTTAATTGTGGAGAGTTCAATAAATTTGTAAAGGTTGATTCATTACCTTGATGAGGTCATCCCATACTTCATCTTAGTCTCAAGTACTTTTGTAGATTTGTTTCATGAAAATCCCCTAAGTTCATTGAATATATTATGAACCTCACATCATCTGTCTTCCAGGCTCATTTGCCTATTATTAACATTGTTTCTTGTTATCATAACCAAACTTGACTCGTAGAAAGCATAAAAAATGTTATTATACACTTGGTTCATCCAACCCCTATCGACCTTATTCCCAATTTGTGCCTTGTCCATCATAGCGAACAAAAGGAAAAGGTCCAAGTTGACAATCCACTCTGCAAACTCATGAATACCTGTGAATGAGTCTATAACAACACTTTTTCCCTGATCTATATTTTACCTATTGCAAACACAACTCATCCAACCATAAGTGAACACATGAACACATGTATAAAACCAACAAATGTTCTCATTCACAATAAAATTTATTACATAATTTCAATTATTATCATAATATCTCCACATTTCATTAGTTATAATGTGTGAGCATAGTTATAATCATCCTCACAAAGTTGTGATGTCGAGGCATCTAGGTTTTGTTTCATCACCTCCTAATCAACTTTGTAAAGCAAAAGTTAATCATTGTCCACCCTATGAAGAAAATTATGAAGAATACAACATGATAAGACTCTTTTGGTCATTGTCTCCAACAAATAATGGGGTTCGGTTTAACTACCTATAATTGGGAACCGTTTTCTAACACACTAAATGTTCTTCCAATTACATTTCTAAGTGACGAATGACAATGAATAAACAACTCCCGTGAATTTTGTGGACCTCTTCCCGAATGCTTTTTTACATTATATCTAATTCTGCAATATAGAGTGATGATTTGTGGCTTTAACATAAAGTTGACATCTCCATGGTAGTATTTTCCTATAATCATTGCATTCATACTGATCACCACTAAGTAGTAACTCAGTTCTTGACGTCAAGTAAACCAAAACATTTAGACCTAACCTTTAGGTATGACTAATTGATCATCTCGTACAAGTACATCCTTCAAAATTCTTGAATCAGATATTGTCTCTTTCCACCCAGTTAAAACATATGTGAATTTCATGTCAAAATCATTAGTTGTGAATATATTTTGAGTAAATCAATCTTTTTTCCTACAAAAATAAGGAGCATCCCATGCAGAGACATTGGCACGTACATGAGTGTCATCTGTGGCCCCTAAATAATGCTAAGGGGTATAAAAAGAATAACTTAACAATCCTCTTAAGTCATACATCATGTATGCAAAATGAGAGTTTATTGTCACATTGTTACCTTAAATAAGGGTAAAATTGACTGTTGTTTATGATATGAGGTTGCACCTCGTTTCCGAAAGGTTGCTTTAAGAATTCTCCTCCAACATCAAAATTACATTCAACACATTATGAAAGTGACAAGAGGCTGTTTCACTGAACTGTTGGACAAAAATGAAACACTTTGGTTCTTGATGTTATGTCAATGATGTGAAGAAATTTAGCAACTTGTCCCTCCACTATTGACCGAAATGCAACATTTACAAAGTTAATTCCCCTTAATCGATTATATAAATTGGTTAATGCTTTCGAACACATTATACTAATGTCTTACCATTGCTCTGTATGCACTAAGAATGACATCAACTCCTAGTGACGTTGTTTAATCTGTGATACAAATTTGTTATACCACTTGACAAACGCAACAAATTCCATGCATTCGCAATGATGCAAACAATTGTCAATTGAACTATTTTTGTTCGCAATTGTATTTGTTGTTATAGGTGAAAAAATAATGTTTAAGTCAACATCACTGACATCATCATCATCATCTCCATTGTCATAAAACACATATTCCTCTTCATTGTTATCCATATCAAAATATCTTTTCACATATAAAACCAATACTTAATTTGTTATAATTAAAGTCCTAAATATCCTAAAGATCCTAAATATATTAAAATCCTAAAAGTTATATCATGATAAAGTAATTAAACTCTGGAAAAAGTTAAATTCCTAAAAAAAATCAAATTCCTCAATATATTAAAATAGTAAATATAAAAGTCATATTAAAACTCCTACCTACCCTAAACAATCATAAATATTTTTAAATGCTGAATAATTTAAAACCTTAAATAAATAAAATTCCTAAATAAATTGAGTGCTAAATATATTAAACTCCTTAAGAAATTAAATTCATAAAAAAATAAATTCCTAGATATATTAAAATAGTAAATATAATAATTAATTTAAAATAAACTCCTGAATATCCTAAACATTCACATCCAATTTAAAATAGTAAATATTTTCAAATCTAAAAAAATTTAAAATCCTAAATAAATTAATTTCCTAAATTTTTTATATCCTCAAATAATTTACAATCCTAAATTAATTAGATTAGTAAACAATGAAATCCTAAATAAATTAAAATTCTAAATGAATAAAAGCGTGTAAGTATTTTATTCTTCTATAATGTGGGTATATTTACATATGTATTATTAGTAAGATTATGAACTGAGTAGTTACATTATTTTCTTATATTTCATAATTGAATATGTTATTTTGACAATTTTGAACCATGAACCAAGCACAGTACCATGAATACAAAAAGCATTGCATTCATTAGTGAACAACAAAGTATGCAGTGAATACATTAATTGTTTTTAAGCTTATTTGTTCAAGATTAACACCACACAAACCTGTTCCTTCAACAATCCACCTACACAACAACAATCCACCTACACAACAACAATCATACTGTAATTATAATTTAGAGTATTCGATGCAGAAAAGCACAAAATGGGGGATTATTATCCAACCACATACAACGTGAAGGCAACACAATATATAACGATACAGATACCGTCTAATGCCTACACCACCACCAGCAAATGCATAGACCAATCTGAACCTAAATGTTAAAAAATGCCTCACTATTAAATGTGGTAAAATATGGATAAATTTGAGCTTGACATGCTATAGTAACAATCTGTATTCATCTAGTGACAATTTTGAACACTTTCTAACCATTTAAAGTACATGGATCTAGTGTGCCCTTAGGTATCATGTCCAAAATAGTAGAGCATCACCCCTTTTTTTGTTTGACAACGAGACCCATTGTTGCACTTTGAGATAAATCATTCCACCATAGCACGGTGCTAAAATTTTCAATGGCAGTAGGAAATACACTCTTATGGAAACCGTCCAAGACATATAAGTAAAAATGATCACATTTAGGACCCTCTACCGAAGGAGCACAAAATAAAACGAGTTATAATAACATTGTATGCATGATGTTTAAATTGACTCTGATATATCCCAATACCAGTAATTACATGGTATATCTCAAATTCAATCAACAAAGAAACAAAGTTATCTATACGGAAACAATCAGAAAACTGTTGCAAAAAGAAAATAGAGTAGATACATGATGAACTTTATGACAAGAAAAATAGAGCATTGAAACTATTCTTAAAATCCACTCAAGAACAACAGTTTCCAATCAAACTGTCTAACGTACACAAAAGAGAGTAAATGATCATCAAAAACCATCTACACCTCAAAAAACAACACTAAACCATCATCAAAGACCATCTACACCTCACAAAATAAGGCAAACGAAGGTTACTTATAATACCACACCGCCTACTCCAACCAATTGCAGGAGATGCTATCTGTTAGATGTTTACTCCTTTAATAGATGTTTCTTATTAGAGTGTTTACTAATAGAGTTTGATTTACATGATATTTTTATATTATTTTTATGACAAAATCATCTCTTTCCTAATGCTAGAATCTGCTTAATTCTTAATTTTAGGTGATTTTTGCTAATAAATGATTATGAGAGTCAGAAAATGGATTTGATTTCTAATTCCTATTAGTTTGTCTAAGAATGAATAGGAAAACATTGGATTAAGAGAAGAAGGATTGAAGCCCTGAACATGAATGATTAAAGAGCAATTTGATGCAAAACAACTCAAGCCTGACGCCAAACCCTCAGCCCCACCTAAGAAAACCCGAGAGCAATTCGATGAAAATACACTCGACAAATGAGACCTTAGCCCATTCTCAATTAGACCTAGAAGTCTAGATCAGTAACAAAATTCAATTGTGCCCGGTGCCACTGAACCTGAGTCGGACGCGAGTGTCAATTTTTACATTTTATTTAATAGTTGCTTTGGATTACGGTTAGAGATCTTGAGGTGTCAAGGAGCGAAATTGGAATTGAAGCTAACTTTAGGGTTTTCTTGGAGTAATTTCTTATTTCCCTTGTCCTTTTGTAATGTTTAGTTTCGTCATGATTATGAGGAACTAAATCTACTGTAGTTAGGGGTAGAATTAACCTTTCAGAGCTCTCATGTAATCATTCTGATTTTCATATTTATGTCTTTCCTTTCAATATATTAGTATTTTAATCTTGCACTTATTGTTTGTCCTGTTGATTCATGGTTTGATCTTTGATTTTTTTGGGTATTAGAAAATATCTTCTATAATCAAGAACTAAATTAAAATACAAAATGAGAGCTTGGGTCTAGGAATAGAGCAAGATTCATTTGTTTTCTTGAGACCCTTGTGGCGATTGCAAGTTTTATTTATATAATTGATCAAGGAATTAACAATTAATAAATAATCTTAGGCTTATTCATTTATTCAATAGCAAAATAGCTAACATTTACTCATTTTTTAGACACTTTAGTAGAGAGCTCAAATGAAGGAGTAGACACTTTAGAAGAGACTGCCTACTGAAAGAGTAGAGTCTCTGTCATAGAGTGTCTATTCAACCACATTCATCACAGTCTAACAACAAAGGAAAGGTGAAAACCACTAAAACCAACTCACCTTAAAAATGAATTGATCTTCACATAGCACCTAAACCAGACCATAACAATTGCTTCACCTGCATAGATGGACACAACAATTAAAAAACAAGCTCAATTTCTTTTAGAAAGACACACAACCTTGAAAATTACAGAAGAAAGACTATGACTTGAGTAAATGCTCTATGATAGAGAGTCTACTTCTTCAATAGAAGCTCTCTTGTAGAGCATCCACTCCTTTAGTTGGAGCTCTCTACTAAAGCGTCTACTAAAGGAATAGAGTCTGTCATAGAGTGTGTACTCAACCCACATTCATCACAGTCGAACACCAATCCAAAGGTCAAAACCACTAAAACCAACTCACCTCAAGAAGTGATCATGACACAACCTTCTAGCGTGGTGTTAATATGATAAACGTTCCACATCCACCCTTTGGCTTATACCTTTTCACAATCTTACCCTACAACACCAAGCCTTAGTATAAAAAATGCTATAGAGCATTACAAGACGCCTCTTTATGCTACCATCCTTTGTGTGACAAACACATTTCTTTTTCTAAATGTGCAAGCTTTCTCGCAGAGGAAAAGGTTGAAGACATTTGTTACAGTCCTTCAAGCTTGATGAGAGAGTCTCTCTTTTTACATTCCATTTTTTATCTTGTTCTTACATTGTTTATTTTAAGTGTGGGGGAGGAGATTTATAGTTTAGGATTTATTTTATATTATTGTTTTAATTTCTTAGTAACTTTTAGATTGCATAATAAAAGACATACATATTTTCATTAGATTTCTAGGAGCATCTAGCAATTGGCAGTTTCATAATTCTTGAAAAGTTGGGTTCTTGATTTATGTTGTTTGGATTCTTTGTAAATTCTTGAATAAGTTGGTTTTAAAAATTGTTGGATGAATCTTTGTGATAAGACTGTCCGTTGTGATATTTTGAGCCTTATTGATAGACCGTCTAATGAACTATATGATGAACTATCAATGGATTGTCTAATGTTATTTTCAGTGTGTTTTCACTCGTGTTTTCTTATACTCTATAATTTATTTGATTATTTGTTTTGACACTTTGTTTTACATGCATAAATTTATATGGTTGAGGCATTCTTTGTTAAAATTAAACATTTAGCCGTATTAGCCTACCTTCATGGTAATTCACTTTTTAGCCCCTTTGAACTTATATTTTTTTCTTGTTTTTAACGATCATAACAAGCCTTAAAAAAATAAAATAAAACACAATTGTCCTTGGAGGATAAGGGAACTTTGAAATCATTTTGCGAATAAGTTATTGGATAAGTGTAGTGGTGTACTTTATGTTATCTTAAACTTCTAATGTGAATAAAGTACTGATTAAAAAGAAAAAAAAAGGAAGTAAGAAGAAAGAAAAATTATAAAAGCTTAAAAAAGAAAAATAAATAAATTATGTTAAAATAGAAAACCTAAGTTAAAAGGAAGAAAATAGGTGTATAATTATAACTTTAAGGATATACTATTCTTATATTTGTTTCTAGATTTATTCCCCATTTTTCCTTTGTTTCTCTATGGTTCTAAACGTCTTTTCCCTAATTTTGCCTATCTTTACCTTGGCCTCATTACACCTCTTATGATATCCTCTTTGCATCTTACTTAATTGTTATAAATATTTGAGTCTTGCTAAGCATATGATAGTGCTTTCTTACAAAAGTGCTGAGTGTATATACAATCCTAAACCTTTGAGAGTTATTTTGAAAAGATTCTATCATTCTTGATTCAAACTTGATTCGAGTTACCTTATTATTTACTAAGATATAAAGTTTTCCATTCACATATTTCTTAATTACTTGATTTCCTGAGATGGTATTCTAGTGACTCATGTACATCCCTAAAGTCTACTATTAATTGGACCTTAGAGTCAAAATTATTGGTTAAAATTGGATTCTAAGCATATTCTCTCATTTTTATTGTTCTTAATTATATGTAGGAATTCTATAAGTTTCAAATCCGATTAAACGTTCTTAATTGTATGCAGGGATTCTATAAGTTTCAAATCCGATTAAATCACTTGTACAAATATTTTTCAATTTTCTATAAATATAGTCTTGTATAATTCTTACTCGATTTAGAATAAATCTCTTCCAAATCTTTATCAATATCTTTTACAATAAATTAGATTGTGTTAGACTTAGTTCATAAAATTTCAAATCATATATTTGAGATAGAGAGAAAATAAAGTATATTATTAGGGAGAACCGAAAAACAATATAACAACGAGTCAAATTTATTGGCATGTTGGGATTCAGTGGCTTAATTCTCATGAGTATGATTTAAATTAAAAAAAAAATCCATTTTACTTATAAAGGGGTTATGGGGAAAATCAAATATTAATTTGGTGAGATTTTCACTGTCACGGTACAACGACGATGGGGCATTTAACGCGTGATTTTCATTTCATGGTAAAAAGACATCGATCAAAAGGTTATTAAAATAGTAAAGTAAATTGAAAAGGGAAAGTTAATGAGTTGGTATTAAATAAAAGAGAATGGGAAATTTTCTAAAGATTCAAGATTACACATTTGTCTTTTGCAACAATATTATATTGAAGAGATGCGTTGATAAATACAAATATGATTAAAAAAAAATTGAGATGAAGCTCTAATGAGATTGACAAAAGCAATCGATGAAGAGAAGTCTAGAAGAAAAAGAGTATCAACAAAGAAAAGTATGGGAGAAGGAAAAAAAAAAAAACATCTAAAAAAGAAAGTATCAAAGAAGGGAAGTTAGTTAGAAATGCATGAGAAAGAGTTATTATTCAAGAAATTAATTGGTGGGGAAGTTTTACGAAAGATGTGTAGGTTTACAAATAAAAATGGTAAGGGATAATAACTTCTCGAACAAAATATATATCTATATGTATCTATCTTTATATATATATATATATATATATATATATATAT
>Ga0209700_107257_pt1 | contig 15941 bp, 6 predicted proteins | sample SiratroredBW_FD_187528 | JGI IMG/M metagenome (GOLD analysis project Ga0209700, IMG submission 187528) | Root nodule microbial communities of legume samples collected from California, USA - Siratro red BW (SPAdes) (version 2) | ecosystem: Host-associated > Plants > Roots > Nodule | place: USA...
ATATATATATATATGTGTGTGTGTGTGTGTTTGCTTCAGAATATTTATATGTATCACTTTTTTATTAAATTTAATAGGGTTTTACACAAAAATAATAAGAGTGACGAGATGCATAATCTATTACATCAATAAAACATAATTATATAATCATTAATTAATTTTTTTTATCAATAATAAAAAAATATATTAATTAATTCTTCAATGTTCCAAAAAATATATATATATAAAAAAAATTAAACCCGGAATAATGATAAAATTAAGAATCTTATTACGTAACTAGCACCAAAACCCGAGAATCTTACATTAGCAATCTTAATTTGAAGTATTAAGAGGAGGAAACTTCTTCACCCTATATAATTTGAATACAATTTAAAACATAGATATGATCCATAATGTACCTCCTTTTACATAACTGGCGTGAATTATTGATGATGTTAATTTCCAATCACAATTAATAACTATTAGATGAAATTTCTCAAATTAATTTTTCAATTCAATGACATTCACACCAATTTAAAAAATATTGTAATGTCTATAACTCTTATTTCAACGAAAATATTCACTACAAGAATACTATGATATAGCGTGGCCAAAAGTTTACCCAAAATATCAAAAACTAATGCAAATTATCTTACATGGGTGTAGCCCACGTAACTGAATACATAATTAAATATAATAAATTATGGACCCACGCAGAGATGACAAATTATACTTATTAATTCGATAAAAATTATTGTAATATTGTGGTGCGTGAGTCTGACCCATGCCAAATAATATTATGTTGCGTGGGTCTGGCCCCTACTGGGTTTTATTTTTATGTTTTTAATTTTCTGTTGCATTTTGCATGGGTTTAACCCACGCTGCGTTTTGCGTGGGTCTAGTCCACGCTGCAGGCCCCGCTTGATTTTAATTTTTTTTTTAAATTTCTTTTGTGTTTTGCGTGGGTCTAGCCCACGCAACTTGCAATTAGTTAATTGCAAATAATATTGTACTGCGTGGGTCTGGCGCGCTTAGCTTTATTTTTTTTTCAATTTTTTTTTTTCAAATTGCGTGGGCTATGATATTTTAGAGTGAGTTTGGCCCACACTTCTTGCTTCGACTATTAACCCATGCATATTTTTGATAGATATTTGGCTGTTTTCTTGTAGTGATTAATTCATTTTCAAACCCTAAATACACAAATTAAATAAAGGAAAATTATTGCTACCAAAATTTGTCACAAGAAAATGTTGCTAAAATATTCGAGTTTCCTGATATTTTAAAAATTTCCACATATATTTATATAATACAATTCAAAATGTACTGACAACAACAATTAAATACAATATGAATATTAGTCAACAAACTTATGTACAGTATTTATAATATTCCTTTAGTCATACATGTTTTTTATATTACACATATTCTTTTTTATATTATTTACATTCAAATTGTAATAGTAACATTAATTTAACAACCAAATATAACTTCTTTAATTTTATGAAAAAAAAATATACTCCTAATAAACCAATCAAATTAAAACCAAATGTTTTTATCACAAGAAAGTTTATCATATAAGTAGGACAATTTTGTAAATATCCCATCGTTTCATCTCTTTACTGCTCATGGATGGAGGGAAAAAATATGCCCAACATCCTCTTCATTCAATATGCACAATTCACCCTAAAAGCATAAAAATAAACACCAACTTTTATCACATGCAATTTTATTTTATATGTGCGATAATGTTGAGTTCTTTTATTTTTATTTTTTGTCAATGAAAAAGTATAAATGACTAAACATCTTTTGTTTGTGTAATGATTTATCTAATCTTTTAAACATTATTTGATTATTCAATTAATTATCTTACTTTATTTTTAATGTTAATTTGACTTAATTAATCAAATTAAAATTTTATAATTTTAATGAGAGTTAGAAAACCCTATTTTTTTAATTGAAAAAATTAGGTAAGAAAATATAATAAAACCTACGACTTGGAATAAGGATAGAAATTATCAAATCATTTATAAGTCTTTAATTTAATGTCAATTACTCAACAGATCTCATTAAAGAATTGACTTGATGTTCCTTAATTGATGTGATATTTCTAACCAAGAAATGAGTTAAAATTAATTTCATAGAATTAACTATATAATTAAACTTATTAATCTATGAAAGAGAAAATTATATAAAAATAATAAAATCAATTTCTTATTCTTCCTTTATCATTTCTTTCTCAATTATCTATATTTATTATTTATAAATTTTGAATAATCTTTGCTCTTTTATTTCAAAAATTTAAACATTAAAGTATTTTTTTAAAATTAAGTGAAATATAAATATTGCAAGAGACAATTTTTACTATGTTTTCATATTATAACTTAATATAAGAAAATTTATTTTTATTTTTTATTTGTTCTCTCTCTTCCCGATCTTTTGATAGTGTTTGACAGTGAGAATAGTGTTTATTTTATACATGTGTTGGAGGAAAATATAAGAAATAAAGATAAAAAGGGAGCTCTGTTAAAGGGAATTTTAAAAGTTATTCAGCGTACAATATTTCATAGCAGCAACTAATTGAAGGCGATGAAGTTCTGCACAGTTGAAGGTGAATAGTTGTAAAATGTAATGTATTGGGTAAATACTATAATATTTTGTTTTTAGAGTAATAAAAAATTATATTTTTAGTATAATAAAAATTATAATTTTAATATAAATATTTTAATTTTATTTGAATTCTGTTAATGATTAGAGTAATTAAAAATAGATTTAATCTTTAATAGTTATCATACGTGTTTTTTTAAATAATTAATCTTAATATATAATTAATCCTACAGGGATTATTTTTATGATTTTCTTCCTAAATTTAGAATTTGTTGATATTTCTTTTCATATTATTGTACTAAAAATCTAATATATCTACCCAAATTGTGATTGATGAATGCAATTGGTTAATATATAGTCAAGTCTTTGCACATGTGGAGGGTTATTTTAGTCAATATATAGACCTTGACAACAAGGATTTTGTTTTCGTTTACCATAAGACTTGGAAGGTTTCATAAAGGTATAGTGAATAAACCCTAAATCATCATCATTTTCTCTCATCTTTATACCACTTCCGTGTAAACCTTTTCTTTTGGATTGACGTGATTGGATGTGATTAAAAATTTTAAAAATTAGTTTAAATCATCAATGAATGAAAATACTAATTATTTTAATATATATATATATATATATATATATATATATATTAATTATTTACACAAAAATATTTTTATGTCACTTCTTTTATTAGATTTAATTTTTGTATTGATAAGTATATGACATTAGTTTTCTTAGTTTTGCTTCCAATCTTATAAAATTCAAGCACGATGTCACAGAATTTGAAGTGTTACATGTATTGAAAATTATGGTTTGATACGAGGGAAAATAAGTTGAAAAAAAAAATATAAAATATTTTAACATCACTTCAAAAAATAATATAATATTTGGAATTAAAAAAATTTAAGAACTTGAAAAACCAAAATTTTATAATTTATTAAATATTCAATTTAAAAATTTATTAAGTACTTATAAAAGTTTATTATATTTATTATTATTAAAATAAGTCTTTACTTAGGAGATCCTTTCTTTCACAACTTTAAAAATAATGTAGCCTAAAAATAAAATCATAGAAGTGAATGTAATTATCTCTACTACAAATATTTTTTCTATCTGGAAGTATCTGTTTAGTGGGTCTATGATGTGATGTGAATGAAGACTTTTGATTCCATAAAAATAAATAAATAACATGTGAATTATTTATATTTTTTTTTTCTATAAAGTAACACATCATTGTGGATTACGATATTCTAATTTGAGATACTTCCATATCTACATCATTTTGCCTCATGTAAAAAGTATTATTAAAGATAAAACAATAACATTACATAAAAAAAATATAATATTACTAATAAAAATAACATTAAGAATAAGATAATTCTAAACTTCTTCACAGTTGTGAAAAGGAAAATCATATTTTCATACCACTTTTCAAGTTATTTTCATTTGATATTGTAACGTGAGAAAAAAAATTATTTTAGTGAGTTATTAGACTTAGATAATTTAGACGATAAATTTTTGTTGAAAGTGTTAGGTTTTTATTTTCCGTTAGTTTTTTTCCTTTTGTTACCAACACCTAATTATGACATTAATTAAGGTATGATATTCGTATTTTCTATATTTGATAAACGAGTTCAAATACTATTTATAAAAAAAATTATATATTAAAATAGAGAAAACTATCTGGATGTCGTGGTCATACATTTTGAAAGAGCTTCGTAATTTTCTATAAGTACTTTTACTTTGACCTTGTGGATCACAAATCAAAAAACATACTTCTTTACACAATATTAGAGTTGTATTTTTTTTTAAAATGTGAGCTATTATGTATGCACAAGGTTCCTACTTTCTATATTTGTTACATGAGTTCAAAAATCTTCAACAAATCACATACAAAAATAGAGGAAACTACCTAGACGTTGGTGTCATACATTTTAAAAGAGTTTCATAATTTTCAGGAAGTACTTCCACTTTTACCTTGTTGGATCACAAATGGAAGGACATGTTTCTTTAATAATATTATAACTGAATTTTTTTTGAAAATGAGAGGAAACATGAACACATGAGGTTCCTACATTCCATATCCGTTAGACGAGTTCAAAAGTATTTATCCGCAAACCATATATTAAAATAGGGAAAACCACCTGGACAAGACTGTCATACATTATAAAAGAGCTTCATAATGTTCTACAAGTACTTCGACTTTGACCTTGTTGGATCACAAATGGAAGAACATACTTCTTTACACAATAATAGAGTTTTTTGTTTTTTTCAAAATGAGAGCAGTATGAACGCATGAGGTTCCTACTTTCCAAATTTGTTACATGAGTTCAAAAGTGTTTCCTCAGAAAACCATATTCCAAAACAGAAGAAACTATCTGGACATGGGTGTCATGCATTTTAAAAGAGCTGCATAATTTCCTAAAAGTACTTCTAGTTTGACTTTGTTGGATCACAAATGGAAGGACATGTTTCTTTACATAACATTATAACTGTATTTTTTTTTTAAAATGAGAAGAAACATGAACACATGAGACTCCTACTTTCCAAATCTATCAGACGAGTTCAAAAGTACTCATCAACAAACCACATATCAAAATAAAGAAAACCACCTGGACGCGACTGTCATACTATTGTGTTTATTGTACATCTTTATTGTATATATGTTTTTTATTTAGTAATATCTCATGAGATATGATTGGTTATATTTGGTAAGTATTGATTGTATTAGTGGATCTTATACGGAGGATCTATAGGAGAAAGTTTAGGAAAACATTGTTGTATATATTTTAATCTTCTAAGAAATAAAGATGTGGGGTATTTTGTCATGGTATCAGAGCCATGACCATATACACACCCAACATATTGAATTATGGCTGAAGAACCCAATGATGACAACAGTCAATGAAAAACTATCTCACCTTAGGACATAACCACTCTTGACAATCCTGGTCTCTTGATTACGCAGGTACAATCGAAGGGCGAAAATTATGATGAATGGGCTCGTTCGGTAAGAACGACTTTGAAGGTGAGGAAGAAATTTGACTTTATTGATGGGTCAATCAAGAAGTCGATGGATGACTCAATGTATCTTCTTGAAGATTGGTGGACCATTAATTCCTTATTAGTGTCCTGGATTCGAAACACCATTGAATCATCTCTCCGGTCAAATCAAACGTGGGAGACTGCTCTTCTGCCTAAGGATAAAATTGTCATAGGGTTTAGGTTTAGGGAGACTGTTCAAATTATTGATGAGTATCCCAGATATAATTTCTCTATGTTATTTTAAATTATTTCTAATACACACTTAATCAAGTTTAATGCAATATGAAAAATTAGAGAAATATTTCCAGTTTGAGCTCCATACATCAAAAAGTCAAGATTGTTCTGTTTAAGCATCCCAACGGCTAGTTTCTAAAAAGCTACATATAGATGAGCAAGTTCAAGTTGAAGAATACACAATAACAAGAAGAAAAAAAAGAGAAATACATTATACAATACATTAAAGAAATATAGAGTATCTACTACTGAGAGTTTATCGTCAATCTGCTATTGAGAGCATTTAGAGTTTTGGATTGTGTGAAACCATTGTGTAATTCTTCACCATTGTGAAGTAAACCCTTGTGAGCTTTCATTGTTCTCTCTTTTCAGCGTGTTTATTTCAATCTTCAGTGGTATTGATCTCAGGAGGAGATTGTGACTGGTATAACCTGGAGAGGTTTGTGTACTCGTGATAACCTGGAGATGTTTGTGTACTCGTTGTAACTATTCGATAAATAGTGAAACCTCTTGAACAATTTGTTTAAGGGAGAACTGGACGTAGCCCAAGAGATAAGGGTGAACCAGTATAAATTGCATCATTGCTTACATCATCATTTTTATGACATCACTGCTTACATCATCATTTCTATGACATCACTGATGATGTAAGCAGTGATGTCATAGAAATGATGATGTAAGCAGTGATGTCATAAAAATGATGATGTAAGCAATGATGCAATAGGTGTGTAGAAATTTCTAGGAGTGTCTTGTAAATGTAAGGACCAGGTCTGAAGACGTTGAATCCTTCAAAGGTTTTGGATTCTTCTTGTTGTAAGATCTCCAGGCACCTCAAAAATTTCCAATCTGGATCTGGTTCTCTTTGATTCCTGATCCCGATCCAGGGACCATTATCAGGACCAAATCTCTTATGTTGTGAGGGAGGAGGTTTGCAAGAGTCTTCAGGATCACTTTCTTCATCATCTTCATGCTCCAAACTCTATAAGACGAGCCCTCCATTTGTTGGGGGGTATGTCATCAAGAGTGAACCAGGGTCCTCCATTCACCTTGAGATTTTTTGCTTTGGATGAGGCTGAATCAATCTCGTCATCAGGAGAGTCATAAATAGGCTCATATTTTTGCCTTGGTTAGTGGTTTCTATTTATAGCGAATTGAGTTCAGGCTCCATTCAACCCCCCCTTCTGGAGCCAGTTGTTCCTACATTCCTAGATTGACTTCTATTTAACCAAGACAAGTTGTAAATTAACAAAGGCTTTATATGGTCTTAAGCAAGCTAGCAGGGAGTGGTTTGCTAAATTGTCATCTTTTTTATTTTTGCAGGATATACTATGAATGATCATTCCTTGTTATTAATTGTTCCGAAGGATCTTTCACAACATTATTGGTATATGTGGATGATATAATCTTGAAAGGAAATGATAAAGAAGAGGTTAAACAACCTTTAAATAAGACATTCAATATCAAGGATCTTGGAAATTTAAGATATTTTATTGGTCTTGAAATAACAAGAAGAAAGAAAGGCATAATGATGAATCAACGAAAATATACACTGGAATTGTTAACATATGCAGGTTTTTTAGCATGCGAACCTGCAATCACTCCTATTGATAATCTTGTTAAATTGTCTTTTACTGAAAGCCTACCTTTCACAAATGTTTAGGCCTACAAAAGGTTGATTGGAAAGCTTATGTATCTCACTAATACCTGACCAGACATAACATCTTTTATTCAATAACTTTTTCAATTTCTTGATAAGCCAACAATTGCTCATTATAATGCAGCAATTTGAATTCTTAGATATATATTGAAGGAACTCCAAGTCTTGACTTATTTTTCTTTTCCAGCACTTTTGCCCATCTAAAAGCCTTTTGTGATAGTGATTTGGGTACTTGTAATAGTTCTAGGAAATCAGTGATTGTTTTAACGTGTTTCTTGAAATTTCCTTATATCTTGGAGATCAAAAAAGCAAGCACTACAAGAAAATTTGATTTAACCCATTGATCTATATCAATAGGTAAATTCAACATTACATAAAGATTATTACCCATTGATTTGTATCCATGGGTAAATTCAACATAACATATGATAATATTACCTAGAGAATTGTATTTTTAATAATATGACTTATATTTAAATTAATAATAATAATAATATTATTATTATTTACATTAATATTATTAGTATTATTATTAATTTTATTAATATTATGAGAATATTATTAATATTAGTATTATTATTCCATATTATTATTCTTATTATTATCAATAGTAATAATGATAATAAATATTAATCATATTATTAATATTATTATAATTAATATTTTAATATTACCAACTAACATATATCCGTAAGTATTACTCAAGAATATAGGTCTTTAGATATTACCTACGGACTTAAGTCCATCGGTATTACCCACGGATATAGGTTCGTAGGTATTATCCACGAATATAGATTCGTAGGTATTACCTACGGATATAAGTTCGTAGGGTATTATCCATAGACATAGGTCTATAGGTATTACTCACGGATATAGGTCTGTAGGTATTACCAACGACCTATGTCCATGGATAATAACAATGATGATAATAATAATAATAATTATAATAATAATCATAATCATAAGTATAATCACAATAAGAATAATAATAATCATAAGATTATCACATAGGTTATTTGGCACAGTAGTCAAAGGCTCCATTCTACACTTAATGGTCAATGTATGATGTTACCTACAGATCAATATAAGTGGTAATGTAAAATTATACCTACGGAACAAATTCCGTGGGAAACACGAAATGGAAATACCCACGGATAAAAGTTGGTGCAAATTTACCTACGACCTGATTACCTACAGATTTTGATCCGTCGGTAGTTAGTGGATAATGTCTGATTACCACTGATTTTTGTCATTACCTACAATTTTTGCCGTGGATAAATCCAGTTTTTTTGTAGTGAAAGAACAATAACGAGTTCCTATGAAGTTGAATACATGGGAATGACCATTATTACATGTGAAATTCAATTGTTAGTTTATCTTTTTCAAGATTTCAAAGTCCCTTTTGAGCAGCCATTTCTTTTATAATGTGACAATGACTCAGCAATATACATTGCAACAAATCCAGTGTTTCACGAGCGTACAAAACATATTAAGATAGATTGTCACATTATTAGGAAAAAATTGAAGGATCTCATCCATCAGCTTCCAATTTCCACTACAGAACAGAACAACTGACTGGCGTTTATATCCAAGTCTTAAGTCTTCAATCTTTTAAGAATATTATTTGTTCTAAGTTGGATCTTATCAATATTTGCTCCCCAACTTGCGGGAAGAGTTAGAAGATATGAATACGAGATTTATAGAAGGAAACTAATATTCATTATGTTATTTGTCATTAATTATGTTATTTGATCTTTTATGATAGAATCGAAATAATATTTTTATTTGTTTTATCTCTCTTTATTAGCTAGACCTAGTGCACTACTTTGTATATATTTAACCTTTTACTTTTGTTCTCAATAGAATAATAAATATAATTTTTTCATTCTCATATATTTTGTTATCTTTTCATTGTATTTCATAACATCATATACATTTCATAATAAACTTAAATAAGTTTTAAATATTTAACATACGATCAAATTTTATTTTAATTAAGTATTCAATAATTTCTCTTTAAATTAAATACCCAATATATTAAAACTTTTGCTAAATATATGACATTAATTCTCTTAGTTTTACTTCCTATCCTATATGTTTATAGAATTGAAATACATGTAAAAGAATAATACGCATTAAATATTTTATGATTTGAATACTGAAATGATACATAATCATTTAATAAAAATAGTATGGGTTGATATGAGAGAAAATAAGTTGAAAAATAAAAAAAAAAATGTAAAGTATCTTAACATCAATTTCAAAAATTAATATAATTTTTGGAATAAAGTCAAAGTAATTTTTTTAATAACTTGAAAACCAAAATTTTATAATTTATTAAATATTCAATTTTAAAAAATTATTATATCTTAAAAATTGAAATTCATTTATTTCTTATCATTAAACTAAGTCTTCACGTAGGAGAGAGCCAGTAGAATAGTAAAAGCTGGAACTTTATTTCACAACTTTAAAAAATATTACCTAAAACTAAATCATAGAAGTCAATGCAATTATCTCTACTAAAAATATTTTTCTAGCTGGAAGTATCTTACTAGATCTTTGATAGTGGAAGTCTTCCTCAACATTAACATTAATTTCCCGCCGTGGGCCAATTAACACTTTTAGTCAAGGGAATTTGTTTAGTGGGTCTATGCTGATATTTCCATGTCTGCATTATTTGCATCATGTCAAAAATATTAAGGGTAAGAAAAATAACATTACATAAGAACATTAAATCAAAACTCACGATCATAAAAATCAAGAAAAGTCTATACCCAAATTTTTAGAAAAACTTAACCAAAGAAAATTTGGCAGAAGTTAACATCAAACCATTTAAGAGTCTGGCCAAACCATGAGCGCACATGTTTTTCTTTGAGAAATCATCAAAGATTCATAATCTCACAACAATAAGTTTATTACTTTTTATTGTTATTCTTCTCATTTCCAATTTACAACTTGAATTTTTAACTAAATTAACATTATACTACACCTAATCCTTTAACTCAATTAACCTTATACTACACCCGAACATTGAAATACTCTATTTAATCATGGCATTAAGCTGATTCGAAAGAATAGATTTATTATTATAGTATATTAAACTATTACGGATAGCGATATCGCCCAACAAATATGCACTAAAGCATAAATGCTAATATCACGCTAATATCACGTAAGAATAAGATAATTTTAAACTCTTTCACAATTGCCAAAAATGTACTAATATCACAACGTAGAAGATGAGATTACGAAGTTTCCAATGCATTCCCACATAAACCATGAACCAAAATAACAACATATTTTATATCTAAAAAGTTTTATCTCTAGTTGATGTAAAATTTTTAATATTTTCTCTTATTCTTTTTTGTTGAAAATTCTCAATATGTGTGAGACTATATATTTAAGAATGATCCGAACGGGTGGTTTGATATATCCGACAACTTTGTTAAAATAAATTTTAGTACTATCTTAAAATAAACTTTAATCCTAACTCAAGTGAAGTTCACACCTAGTCCTAAATTATTGAAAGATCTAAATTATTGAAAGATTTAGTCCTATTGAGATGTTCAACAATGTCGAATGTAGAACATACCTATCAAATAAATGATATAGAAGGAGGGTTCGAATGAGACCAAAATCTTCTTTAAAGGAAACCAACTCCAAAACACTTCTTACCACCATAGTTGTTTAGACGTACGATACAATCTTTTTAATTAAACTAATTATTTTTTTTAATTGTCTAACTTATCTAAGTAGAAAAATGAGACACATTTTATATTGAAAAGAATATATTAGATAATATTTTGATATAATTCATTTGACATTTCAAGCTAAATGACGTACGGGAAAAAATATAGTAGCATTTAATCTTTAAAATGAAAAGAAAAAGGTGATCCATATAATTCATGTACTGCTATAAGAGAGGAATGAGTTTGGATGTATTACGTAAGTAAGTCGAGTTTGAATGTTACGAATGCAAAGAAAAGTTGATGCAAGGGGAGAAATTATGAATCATACAGGACTTGTATCTATATATATCTAAACAACAAACTCCATTCATCATCTAGCTACAACTGTTCTTCCCCCTGTCTCAGGCCTTTCAAAATTGCTATGAACAAGGGATGAAAAACAAAACAGCCACTGAGAATGAGGTTGCTAGAGAAGGTGACAACTTTTGTTCTTCTGCTGGCTCTTCATCATCCTTTCCTTAAAACTGTAGAATCACTAAATTTCAACATAACAAACTTCAACGACCCTCAGAGTGAACAAAACATGGCATACGTGGGTGATGGCAAAGCCAGCAATGGCTCCGTAGAACTCAACATTGTGGACTATCTTTTCCGCGTTGGAAGAGCCTTCTACGCAAAACCTTTGCGACTGTGGGACGCATCTTCGAGTGTTCTCACAGACTTCACCACACGCTTCACTTTTACCATTGACAGAGCCAAGAACGGCACCTATGCTGACGGTTTCGCCTTCTACATGGCCCCTCATGGCTACCAGATTCCTCCCAACGCAGCTGGTGGCACTTTTGCCCTTTTCAACACCACCTCCAATACCTTTATTCGCCATAACCACGTCCTGGCAGTTGAGTTTGACACATTTAATGGAACCATTGACCCTCCCATGCAGCACGTTGGCATAGACGATAACTCTCTCAAATCCGTGGCTTTTGCCAAGTTTGATATTGACAAAAACCTGGGAAAGAAATGTAATGTTTTGATAACCTACACTGCTTCCAACAAGACCCTCTTTGTAGCTTGGTCCTTCAACGGAACAGCAACGTCACACTCCAATTCTTCAATTTCTTACGAGATTGACCTCATGGAAATTCTACCCCAGTGGGTGGATGTTGGGTTCTCTGCTTCAACAGGCGAACTCACTGAGCACAACGTTATTTACTCGTGGGAGTTTAGTTCAACGTTGAATTCCGATGCTACGGATAGTTCCTCCGGTGAGGGGAACGGTGGGAAAGGAAAAATAAACGTTTTGGTGGTTGCTTTGGCGACCTCTTCAATAGTCTTACTGGTCGTGGTTGCTAGTGTTGCAGTTTGGGTAATGATCACAAAGAAAAGAAGGGAAAAGGTTGATAAGAGTAATGATAGTGACGGTGGGGCCAACTTGGTTAAGTTTGACTTGGATAGGGCAACTATACCAAGAAGGTTTGATTACAAAGAACTAGTTGCAGCCACCAACGGATTCGCAGATGATAGAAAGCTTGGACGAGGAGGATCGGGACAGGTTTACAAAGGGGTTCTGAGTGATTTAGGAAGGGTTGTTGCTGTGAAAAGGATTTTCGCCAACTTCGCAAATTCTGAGAGAGTTTTCATCAATGAGGTGAGGGTTATAAGCCGTCTTATACACAGAAACTTGGTACAGTTCGTAGGGTGGTGCCACGAGCAAGGTGAGTTTTTGTTGCTTTTTGAGTACATGCCTAATGGAAGCCTCGACACTCATCTATTTGGAGACAAAAAACCTTTGGCCTGGGATGTTAGGTAAGTTAGATAACATAGATTTTATGTTCTTGAATACATTTTATTATCTTTTTTGAGCATAATATATTTCAAGAACAGAGTGTTCACAATCACTTGATAATATAGTAATTACCATGTGTTTGGCAACACATCTGACACCAGTGGATTGGATCCACCCAAGCTAAAGGAATAACTTCTCCATCTTTTGTTGCTTTGAACGTGAAAATAAGAAAATAAATCATTAAAGACACATATGCAAACATGCATTTAATTTTCTTGCACTGTATACATATTTACTTCCTACTTTCTTGTAATAGAGTAATTGTTTTATTCAACTGAAACCTTTTACTAGTATATGCTTCTGAATTCTCTCGTTTCATCTGAATTCTCCCCACAGGTACAAGGTAGCATTAGGAGTGGCTGCAGCAGTTCGTTATCTTCATGAAGATGCGGAGCAGTGTGTCCTTCACAGGGATATTAAGTCAGCAAATGTGTTATTGGACACAGATTTTAGCACCAAGCTTGGAGATTTTGGAATGGCAAAATTTGTGGATCCAAGGTTGAGGACTCAAATGACAGGGGTGGTGGGAACTTACGGGTACCTTGCCCCAGAATATATGAACGGAGGTAGGGCTAGTAAGGAATCAGACATTTATAGTTTTGGGGTAGTGGCTCTTGAGATTGCGTGTGGAAGGAGGACTTACCGAGATGGAGAGTTTCATGTTCCTCTCGCGAGCTGGGTGTGGCAAAAGTATGTGGAAGGGAATGTGATGGATGTTGTTGATGAGAGATTGAAGAAGGAGTTTGATGTGGATGAAATGAGAAGCTTGATCATTTTGGGGTTGTGGTGTACTAACCCTAACGACAAGGAAAGGCCAAAGGCTGCACAAGTAATAAAAGTTCTTGAGCTAGAAGCGCCATTGCCAGAGCTTCCACTTGATATGCATGACCATCTTCCTCCTTCTCTAGATAAACATTCACACCAAATTAATTCTCAGTCCATGCAGTCGCTACCTTTCACTGACAGCTTTATAACTGTTGGACGTTAGTTTGCTAATCCAGCCTTTGAATTAATCTATTTCGGGAGGAATGAAGTTGTGTACTTTTCATGCAGATTTTCATTTCGTTCTGTGATTTTTGTTACTCTTTTTAGAAGTTGTTGTCAAATGTATGTAAATGGCTGTGGAAGATAATTCCTTTGAATAAAGTTTGTTGACGTTTAACGACCTGTTATATCTATCTAAATTTGTGGAAGATAATTTCATTTTGAATCAACTTTGTATTTAGTCTTACACTAACCTTGATTAACTCAATTAGAATTATCTCTTCTCTTTTTTATTCATACCTTTAAAGTGATAGTTTTTCCCACATTTTAAAATTTAGGTACCCTACATCTATAACTTATTGTTACTATATATATATATATATATGTATATGTATATTATTTCTCACTAATTATCAATTCAAATTCAAATTATCTATAATTTTTTTATAAGAAGTTTTGACAATTTAATATTATTGTGAGTCACCGTAAATAATCCATCTCGTAGAAGGGAGAGATTTAATATTAGTGTGGTAGTCGTCAAAGAGCTTAATGGGGTTAGAAGGAAAAATAAGAGTGTATAAGGATAAAGATAGATTATTAAAAAAATATATGATTTGGTCAGGTCGGAATTCATCTAGTAAATCATGGAAAGATTGGCTTTCCAGAGGAGGTGGATTAATGGATAGGGCATGTTTGGAATTATTTTCAATTTTAGTATTGCTAAATGGAAGCCTAACTCAATAGACTCAATAGTTTAAATTATCAAAAGGCCTAAGACAAAGATTCTCTTATCAAATTTTTATTTTTAATAGTAGGAGAAGGATTATCTGAGACTATTAAGATACAGATGTTTAAGGAAGTGAAGATAGGATAAGAGGAGGTAACAGTTGATGTGTTGCAGTTTACAAACCATATCCTATTTATGTGCGAAGCTAACATGCAAAATAATCATAAAAAAACATTTTAAGATATTGTCAACTTTCTTAAAAGTAAAATAAGGGGTTTAAAAGTACAAGAGGAATATTTACATAGGTTTCTAGAAGTTCTAAAATATAGCAATATGAATCTAGCTTTTACATATTTAGTCATGCATGTGAAGGAAACATTATAAAAATTAAATTGTAGGAAAATGTCCTAGTAAAATTAGGAAAAGACAAGGTTGCAGAGATTATCAATGATATCGTGGAATGAGATTGTAGAGTCTCAAATATAAATTTCATAGATATATTGAAAAGTTGAAATATAAGTTATAAAACTATTTATCTCATAATAAATTTTTAATTTTTTTTTCTAAAATCATAAAAGAGATTTCAATGGTTCAATAAGAAACGTTAGTTTTATGGTTGTGAGGATTTAGGGTATCTCACCAAAAATATAAAACAAAATGTAATACATATACATATTTTCTTGGCAAATTTTCTAAACTAGTGTAATTTTTTTTTTAAATTTCCAAAATGGTGTATTTTTTATTTTATTTCCGGATATGGATAAATTGTGCAGAGATTGCATGATATAATTGTGAATAAATCGTTCCATTATTGTACGATTTAATTCAAGATATATGAAATTGTGAAAAGATAACACAATTTACTTAAAGTAATGAAATTGTGGAATAAATATACTATTTTAATTAACTAATTAATTGATTAATTGAAATCGGTAGACTACTGCAAGAGTTTAGGGTAATTAATTCTCCCACCTTTCCTCTCCTATTTTTCCATGTTGTATTGGGTTGTGCATATAAAATTAAATTAGAATGAATGCATAGTGATAAAACCTTTTTGGAAATTTTGATGAAAATGAAAATGTAGTCATTGAAATTAATTAATTGTCATTTAAGTAATTAAAATAAATGTGAAATTAATTTGAATGGAAGAATATGAAGAAAAGCTACCCGTTTTAATTT
>Ga0209700_107258_pt1 | contig 15941 bp, 9 predicted proteins | sample SiratroredBW_FD_187528 | JGI IMG/M metagenome (GOLD analysis project Ga0209700, IMG submission 187528) | Root nodule microbial communities of legume samples collected from California, USA - Siratro red BW (SPAdes) (version 2) | ecosystem: Host-associated > Plants > Roots > Nodule | place: USA...
GTACTCGTTGTAACTATTTGCTTAATAGTGGAACCTCTTGAACGGTTTGTTCAAGGGAGAACTGGACGTAGCCCAAGAGATTAGGGTGAACCAGTATAAAACTGCTTTATCTGTGCTTATATTTTTTGCCTTGGTTGGTGGTTTCTATTTATAGCGAATTGAGTTCAGGCTCCATTCAACCCCCCCTTCTGGAGCGAGCTGTTCCTACAGAAAGTAAACAATGTTTTAGTAAGAAAGTGGAAGGAAGCCAACGGGTATATGTGTGGGTTGAAGAGTCAACGGATTCCAAATTGAAGGAGAGAAAGGAGTTTAATTGGGCTAGTAACGAGGTGGCCAGTGAGCTCAATTATGTGATTCCTTATCCTATTATGGGCCCAGAGCATGCGTGTAAAGATATTGGGCTCAAAACCCACAATGAAATAAAACGTGGCATGTACGAGGATGGTCAAAACTGGTGTTGTGTTATGGATACGTTTAAAGACGATTACAACAGGGTTAAGGATATATCAATTCACTTATGTCAAATGTGGAGAGCTGTTAGCGAGAGTGAGGGTTTCGAAATGGGAACTGTGGTGGTGGAAACACATTCTGGGCGTCAGGCATTAAGACCGGTGGAGGCAGTGGGAGGAAGTGAATTTGACGGAGCACAACTTAGAAGCATTGGAACGCCCAGAGAGGCGGAAAAGAATGAAAGACAAGGAGATGGGGGAGATACCCAAATCAGTGGAAAATTTGCATTGATTAACAGCGAAGCATTTGATCCAGAGCAGTTTGTCACTACGTTCCCACTTTCGAGAGGTGAATCTAGCAAACCCAGACGACCTCGTAAGATGAAACGCATAACGCTAGGGGCGTTGGAATCCTTATCCCCGTCATTGAGTACATCTAGGAAAATGTGGCGACGAGAGTCGAGTTTAAGGCGTGGTAGAGCTACTAAGAATCGCGATAATGTTTCAGGTTGCAGGTCAAGGTTAGTAACTCCAACATTATCTAATTCAATTACGGATACCAATATCTCTAATTGTAATAGGAGGATAAAGGGCTCAGACAAGGGTATAGAAGAACTCAGATTATGGGAGATAGCAAAGGAGATAGGTGTCGTTTGTCAGGAAAGTGAAGATAGTATTATTCAGAGGTTTGTAGAGATGGAAGAACGGGACAATAAAGTGTTGCGAGAAGCGAATTGTGAGGATGGAAATATGTTCTAATGAAGCTTATTAGTCTTAATATTAGAGGTCTGGGAGGGGATGTCAAGTGGATGTATATCAGAGAGCTTATTCATAAGGAACAGGCTGACATGTTGTGTGTGCAGGAGACTAAGCTTGCTAGTTTGAATGCTGCTAAGTGTTTCGATCTTTGGGGTAGTAATGATATTAGCTGGGTTCATAGAGGGACATATAAAGAAGGTAGGGGCATTTTAACCATGTGGGATAATAAGGTGTTCAAGAGCGACAAGAATGTGGAAGGAAAAGGATTCGTTCTTGTTGAAGGAGTGTACAGTAATAGTGCGTCTAGTACTGCAGTGAAGGTTCTTGTTATGAATATTTATGCTCCTTGGTCTAATAAAGACTCTTGTGGAAGGAAGTAGAGGAGAAGTTGGCTACCACTAATTGCCTTACTAGATGTGTGATTGGCGACTTTAACTCGGTTAGTGTTTCAGAAAGAAAAGGAATGAATAATGGAAAGGCGAACATGTGTGAATTAGCCAAGTTCAGCGAGTTCATTGAGAGTTGTTCGTTGAAGGAGATCCCAGTTGTGGGGAGAAAGTATACTTGGTATAGACCTAATGGGACAGCAAGAAGCAGGTTAGATAGAGCCCTTGTGTCAGATGAGTGGTTGTTGCAGTGGCCGGGTTCTAAGCAGTATGTGCTAAGTAGACAGGTGTCAGATCACTGTGCTTTAGTGGTTAAAAATAGTACTATTGATTGGGGCCCGAAACCTTTCAGAACATTTGATGTGTGGCAGCAAGCAGACAGATTTAAAGAGGTTGTCAAAAAAGCCTGGGATAATGTCGTGGTGCGTGGTAATAGTCTGGAAGACATCAAGGTTAAGTTTAAAAGGTTGAAATGTGAGATCAGACAGTGGAATATAGAAGTTAACTCCAACAATAAGACTAGGAAACAAGAGTTGGTCGCCCAGATTGAGGAGTTAGATAAGTGTGATGATGAAGACTCTCTGCAGGAAGAAAAGAGAATTCTACGTGTGGATTTGTTAAGCCACTGAGAAGTTTGGAGGACAAAGAAGCAGCCATGCTCAAGCAGAAGGCGAGGGTTCAGTGGTTAAAGGAAGGGGATTCTAATTCTAAATATTTTCATTCCAAGTTGAGGTGGAGGAGGGCTAGGAACGACTTAGTGGGTATCCGTATTGATGGATCTTGGTGTGAAGACCCGCATCGTGTCAAAAGTCAGGTGAAGTGGTTATTTGAAAGAAGATTTGAGGCTCTTCAGGTGTGCAAGCTTAATTTGGATGGTGTGCGCTTTAGGTCTATCTCAGAGGCTGACAATGCTTGGTTGTGTAATACTATTACTGAGGCGGAAGTGTTAGAAGCTGTGAGCCAGTGTGATAGCTCGAAATGCCCTGGTCCTGATGGGTTTAATTTCTTCTTTTTAAAGAATAATTGGGAGGTAGTTGGTAAAGATGTTGTCAAGGCTATCTTATACTTTCAGAGCACTGGTTTTATTTCGAGAGGATGTAATGCTTCGTTTATTACATTGGTTACTAAGAAGGATAATCCCTCTGATTTGAATGAGTTCAGACCGATCTCTTTAGTAGGGTGTGTTTACAAGATCCTTTCCAAGATATTGGCAAATAGATTGAAGAAGGTGCTTCCTAGTGTTATTGATGTGAATCAATCTGCGTTTCTTGGGGGGAGAGGTATGTTAGATAGCATTCTGGTAGCAAATGAGAAGTGGATTACCTCAAGAAGGAGAAGAAAAGTGGAGTCTTGGTAAAAGTGGACTTTGAAAAGGCATATGACTCTGTGAATTGGAAGTTTCTTTACTACATGTTAGGAAGATTAGGTTTTAAGGTTAAATGGATAAATTGGATCAAAGCTTGTTTGGAATCGGCTTCAGTCTCTGTTTTGGTTAATGGTAGTCCCACGGAAGAATTTAAGCCTAAGAGGGGACTCAGGCAGGGTGATCCGTTAGCGCCATTCCTATTCATTATAGTTGCTGAGGGCCTCTCTGGGCTTATGAGGGAAGCTAAAAGTGCTAGTATGTTCAAAGGCGTGGAGGTGGGTAGCCAGAGAGTGCAGGTAGACCTGTTGCAATTTGCGGATGATACGCTCTTCTTTTGTAACCCTTCGTACCATAATATCCTGGTTATCAAGGCGATTTTGAGATCATTAGATCTGGTGTCTGGGCTTAGGGTTAATTTTCATAAGAGTACGGTTGGGGCAGTGGGAATATCTGAGCTTGATAAAATTGTGTACTCAAAATGTCTTAATAGTCGGCAGATGGACCTCCCTTTTAAGTACTTAGGTATGATTATTGGAGGAAATCCTAGAAGGTGAGTTTTGGAAGCCTATTGTGAATAAGATTAGATCTAGATTATCGAGATAGAAAGGTAGATTGCTCTCGATGGCTGGTCGGATCTGTCTCATCAAGTCAGTTATCAGTGCTCTACCCTTGTTTTATTTCTCCTTCTTCAAAGCTCCTGTCAGTGTTTGTAACCAGATCAAACGCATTCAGGCTAGGTCCCTCTGGGGCTGGGGTTATGAAAGCAGTAAGATTGCCTGGGTGAAATGGAACACAATTTGTAGTCCAGTTGAAGTTGGTGGTTTGGGTATTAAGGATATCGGATATTTTAATGATGCATTGCTCGCTAAATGGAAATGGAGGTTGGGGGTGTCGAATGAGGGCTTGTGGAGAGATATATTAGAAGCCAGGTACGGCAACTGGAGGTATATGGGTGATACTTCAGTCCATAAAAAGGAGTCTTTGTGGTGGAAGGACTTGAAAAAGGTTTGTGGTAACGGTTTACAAAGAAATTGGTTTGATTGCAGACTTCAGTGGAGAGTTGAGGATGGGAAGTGTGTTAAATTTTGGGAAGATAGGTGGGTAGATGGTCTTGCTCTGAAAGAAAACTTTCCAAGGTTATATTCAATTTCTCATAATAAAGATAGTTTGGTAGGAGATCTTGCAAAATGGGAGGATAATAGGCCTTCTCGATGTACAACTTGGAATCTTAGCTGGCTCAGGGAGAGGCTTGATTGGGAAAAGAATCTAGAAGAACAAATGATAGCCATGATTTCTAATGTCAAGTGGGAGGCGAGGGGTCAAGACAGGTTGGTTTGGGTGCAGGAGGATCTTCAAGAGTATACAGTTAAGTCTGGTTACAGTATCTTGAATTGTGAGGATCTAATGCAGATTTCAGAGACTTTTCAGGTATTATGGTCTTTAAAAGTTGCTCCTTCAGCGTTAATGTGTGCTTGGAGGTTACTTTTGGATAGGTTGCCAACTAAATCCAACCTAGCCAGAAGGGGTGTTCAACTAGAGAGTGAGCAGTACCCTTTGTTCCAAGAACATGTTGAAACTGCTAAACATCTTTTTAATACCTGTAGAGTGGCAAGACAAGTATGGGATATGTGCGATAGGTGGGTAGGGAACGTGGTTGTTAGACATGAGTCTACATCTGTTAATTTTCAGAGTTACTATCTATTGAGTCAAAGGAAGGGAGTTAATATAGTGTGGAAAGGAATGTGGGTGGCTATTGTTTCAGAGATATGGAATCTTAGAAATAAGGTGGTTTTTAAAGGTGGGCTTGTGAATGCTGAAGAAATATTTTGTCTAGCTCAGTTAAAGGTTTGGCTTTGGTTTAAGTTTAAGTTGAAGAGAACCACTTTTTCTTACTCGGATTGGCACTTATCTCCGATAGTGTGCTTACATGCTATGGCTTAGATTTTCATGTTAGTAAGGTGGGATTTGTTATGAAAGTCTGAGAGTGGCCAGGTTTTGCAGGTTAAGTGATTAGGGAGTTGTGACCTTGCTAACATTATGTATTCTTGGGTGGTTTCAGTTTCTTGTGTGTATTTTATTTGGTTATGTTTATTTGTGCTTAAATATGTCTAGAAAGGTGAATTTGTTTCTTAGGCACTTATTTTTTGATGTGGTAGTGTGTATAAGGGTTGGAACACCCCTGAAGTGTTTCCTTTATTATTCATTCATTTTTTGCTATTAAAAAAAACATGCATTAAAAGCTCCAAGATTCTGGTTGACTCAAAAGAGGCAGAGTAACCAAGTAGGAACTAGGGTTTCTCTCTCTTTTGATCCTCTTCGTAGCGCCACATGACCTTTGAATTCGCAATGGTGACAATCAAGATGTACGAGCTGAGGAACAAAACGAAAGTAGAGCTTCTAAATCAATTGAAGGATCTCAAAGCAGAACTCGCTCTCCTTCTGCCACTAGACTTGCGAAGCCTTCATTTTCCCTCTATCACCCCATCAACGACTCTATGCATGACAATGATCAAACCAACCACCATGCACCCAACCCAAACGAACCGAATCCAATCCAACACCAATGCCCTTCTCTACTATAAGGGTGTATGTTTCCACCATGTGGACAAAGGGTTCATGATCCAAGGTGGCGACATCTCACGCTGTTGATGAACAGGAGGGGAATCCATATAAGGCTTGAAGTTCGAGGATAAAAACTCAAGAACTAAAGGTTTTGGGCAACAGAAATAGAAAACGTAAAAGGTAATGGCTAACATTTAGAGATCGTGGTGCAACATCACAAAGCAAAGCACTTCAAGTACCACATCTGCCACAAGAATCTCTCAACTCACCACTCCACGCTACATCAACCTCGAGGACGAAAATTCTCGTTGACATGTGATAAACTTTCTTCGTGTTAAGTCTAAAAAAGAGGTGAGGCGTTTGAGAGGATTAGGTTGGAAGCATAACCGTTTTTTAAGAATAAGGCAATGACAATGCAACAGAAAGAGAAAGGGTCTGGTGGTGGCAAAAACAGGGAGAGATCAAACGGTTTCAAAACAATGTCGTTTGGTTTGGTTCCTTATCACAATTCACAGCTCAACACAACAAAGCACTGTTATTTAAAAAAATCCTCTCTATTCCGTGAAGGCCCTCAGGATACTGCACAATCACGAAACAAATCGATCCTTCAAACTCTCCTCAACATTGACTTGGTCAAAAAAAATGAAGAAAAACCTATTATATATCATGACTTCAAGACTTCAAATATCTTGCTAGATGTGAACTTCAATGCAAAACTTTCAAACTTTGGTCTTGCAAAGGATAGCCTGTTGGGAGACCAAACCCATCTTTCAACACAAGTAATGGGCACATATGGATATCCTGCTCCAGAGTATGTTATGACTGGGCATTTGACGGCTTTTTTCCCATTCTGGCGTAATTTTCAATATTAATTCTCAATAGAAAAAAATTTATTTACCAAAATGGGCAGATTCTTAGATAGACATAATTTTAAACTGGTCAAAATAAAAGTGACATGCTGTCAATTTCAATTAATAACATTAATAAAAATTATTTCTCTCACTTCAATCATTTTTTAATTATTTGATACTAGGATTGTTAAGTTTAACAAAATGAATAATAATAATAATAATAATAATTACATAATAATAATTAACAAAACTATAACATGAATATTAAGACATAAAAATTTATTTTAAATTAAAAAAATAACATAATGATAATAATAATAATAATAATAATAATAATAATAATAATAATTTTAATTAAATTCATATGAATTTAATTTAAATAATAATAATAAGAATAATTTCATACAAATTTAATTTAAAAAATTATTATTATTATTATTATTATTGAATTCACTTATTATTAATTATTATTATTATGTTATTTTATTTTAATTTAAAAATAATTATTATTATTAAATTCATATGAATTCTTATTATTATTATTATCACTTTGTTGTTTTGTTTTAATTTAAAATAAATTTGTATGTCTTAATTTTTTTATTACAGTTTTGTTAATTATTATTATTAATTTTTTTGTTAATTGTTAAAGTAACAAACATAGTCCTAAATAATTAAAAAATTATTTGTTAATTATTATTATATAATGATTATTATTATTATTTTTATTAATTGTTAAACCTAACAATCATAATATCAAATAATTAAAAAATGATTGCAGAGAGAGAAAGGATTTTAATTAATGTCATTAATTGAAATTGCCAGCATGTCACTTTTATTTTGACCAGTTTGAAATTATGCCTATCTAGCTGGCAATATCTTCCCATTTTGGTAAATAAATTTTTTTCTACCCATTTTGGGAATTAATATTGAAAAGTACACCATAATTGACAGCTTGAAGTGGTGTGTATGGTTTTGGGGTGGTGCTACTTGAAATGTTTATTGATAGAGGGCATTGGAAAAGAGCAGGTCGAGCCGAGAATGCAACTTAGTCAAGTGGGCCTGCCCGCTTCTGAATCATAACAAGAAACTTTTGAAAATTTTAGACCCAAAATTAGAGGTGGCCCATTTAGTATACCAATGTCTAAGCCAAAACCAGGAAGGAAGACCGCTAATGAGCCAAGTTGTTGAAATTGTCAAAAACTTTCAGTCGAAGGGAGGAAAATAAGGATGATCAAATGCTTCAAAATGGTAGTGTAACGCTTTATGAGGTTCCCAAGGGCAACAATGACACTCCAACTTGAGGAAAAATGAGACTAATAGTGATGTGGTTTGCAAGTGTGAAACATGACTAGAAGAAAAAGTTAAATTCAGCAATTTTACCCCAAGCCTTGGCATTAAACCTAGCACTATCACCCAAAGCTTGGGCGTTAAACCTAACACTGTCACCCAAAGCTTGAGCGTTAAACTAGTCACCCAAAGTTTGAGTTGTTAAACTAGCCACCCAAAGTTTGGGCGTTAAACCCAGCACTTTTGCTCAAAACCTAGGGGTTAAACCCAACACTTTCACCTCAAGCCTAAGCATTAAACCTAGCAACTTTGCTATTGTCACATCGTATTTTCATAACTAAATATTTTAAAAATTAAAAATATCAATCCAACAAACAATTATATCATTAAAACTACGTGAACTCTGATTTTGATTTTCGATTATGAATGGAAATACGTAAGAGCAAGATTAATCCTTGTCAGGCCCAAAAAATTAAAAAAAAAGATTCTTTGTTTTCTTCATTTGCATTTTTGTTTCTTTTCTTGGAAAAAATAAACATTCTAAAAAAATCTCGCATTCCTTTCACTCAAACCATTAAAGATATCATCTTAGGGCGGATATTGTAGGGTGCGGATATCTTCCCTACCCGTAACCGACTCCCGCATCACAATCTGATCTTGCATATCATTTTCTTTTATTTGGTTTTCTATAGTTTTCCATATAAATTATGGTGGGGACTCCTCTATTCTAAAATTTTTTTACTTTTTTAATTCTATTTTTGATAAAATTTTTCACTTGCACAAAATTTTTATTTAACTTTTACCTACTTTTAAATCTATAAATTACATTACTTATATTTTTATTTAACATTTCCAACTTTATTTTGCTAAAATCATTTCAAATTTTTAATTTACCAATAACAATAAATATCTACAAAACTTTAATATTCCTGCTATCTTTAAACCAAATTTCATTCAACTTTACATAGTTTAAATTTTTTTTCTCTCACAAATAATTTCAAATTTATTCTCCCCATTTTTAATTAAATTTTTCAAAACATTATTTAACCTCATAATTTTTTAAAATTTATTTTTTTATTTCGTTTTTCTTTCTCCCTCCCCACTCACCTTATGAAAAAAAACAACCAAAAGCCTCTCGGAATAAAAATAACAGAGATTTAGCAACCATGGAATCCAGGTGCCAACTCGAATCTCTGCGGACTGAATTTCAATCACCCATTTAACGGCCCTTGTCTGTTTCGCTCCAACACCAGAACAGAAAAAAGAAGTCAAAACCATCCTACAAATTCTGTCCCGTGGAGATCACATTCTAGGATGCTTTACGTAGGTGAAAATTTGGCTTTTGGGTAACCGATTTCTCACTACCGACGTTAAACAGTTGTACACAAAAAATTAATTTATGATTACGTCTAGCTGGAAAAGTTTTGTTTATTTTCATACCATTCAAATAAAAAAAGTCACTAAAAATTACAACGCCTCGCTCCACTATAATTGAAAAAAGAAAAATAAAACTTTTCAAACACAAAACTTCCCTCTTTAAAAAACATAAATATCCTTCCAAAATTCGATCTTCTGATTAGGACATGGCGTAACAAATTAAAAGTGGAAATTCCGCTCTTAGGAACCAAATTCCCATCTTGCACAGTAAACAATATTATTATGGAAAATAAAATGAGATGGATACTGCTTGCTGACAATTTTTCCTTTTTATAAAAGGATATTATTGCTGAAAAAAAAAAAAACTCTCAAATTGAAAGCATAAAATGCAATTGCGAATGAATATGTGTATTTCATCCTAAAAGAAAAACAAAACAAAAGCTAGGGGCAAGGAAAAGCATAAATGATGCCCCCAGTTGTATAAATTCCATGCAAATCCAAAACAAAAAAAAAAATACCTACATTCAAAGCCTTACTATTTTTTAGCTACGAAACATAAAAAAAAAAAAATCCATAGTTTTAGAAATATAAATATTCACCACTGAAAATTATAAATATGTCACTATTAATATCTTGTGACTATAATTAAATTGTCACTAATATTTTTATTAGTATTATATTTGTAAAAATATTTTTAAATAATACTAAAACTATATTTATTGTGAAAAAATAATTATCAATAATAATTTTATGCAAAAGTGAAAATAATAAATTATCACAAATATATAACACATTAGTGATACATTAATCGTCACTGGTATACTGTATATAATAGTAATAATAATAAGTTATCACAAATATATAAGACAATAATGATAAATTAGTTGTCACTGTATCAATTTATGATAACAATTAATATCATTTTAGTGTCAAACTTTATGTTATTAACTATTAATTAATTTTATTTATTAATATATATTTTATCATCATTATTAAAAATTATGATAATGTGTAGTTGTTACAAATAAATATCATGTCATAGGTAAATCATATTTAAAATTTTAAAATACGTATTAATTAAAATAAATAAGCATAAAATATGAATACAAAATATCCATTATATTTCAAATGATAAGAACTAAAATATTCAACAATAACTTAAAACACATATATATCAAAATGGATTTAATTCTACTTCAAAATATTCAAAATTAAAAAGTACTTCCAAAATAACAATAAATATTTTGATGGTCTATATTATTTTCAAAGATTTTGATCATTCAAAATAAATAAAATAAATTATAAATATTAGTAAACAATAATTAATATTTTAGAAATGTAAAAATGTAATATAGACATATTAGTGAAAAAATTGAAATAATACAACTTATTGCATTTGAAGGAACATTTTAATTGTTAAATGATAACTCTTAATAAAATAGTCATCTCACGTTTAATCTCCTTTCAATATCTTATTTCAATTGGTCATGTTGAGTTCTTATAACAAGTTGTTGATCTTCGATTTTGACATTGAGATTGTAATTTATTTTGAGGTTAAATGTTAGTTTCTTCTTACTTTTGGATAATGTTAGTCAAATTTTACATCTCTAACTCTAAATTATTTGATCTTTTTTTGTGCATTCTCTATTTAACTTTAAACAAATTTTCTCCATACTCTTCAATTATAATTTTTCAAATTGTCCTATACAATGTTAGCACAAAATAATTAACATTTAGAATACTTCGTAATATTAAAATGAAAGTGTTATGAAGATGATTGGACCAAATAAAGAAGATTCAAAATATGAAGTAAATTTAACGATAATATGACACTCAAAATACATATGAAACAAACCGTAGATAAGGTAATATGAGGTAAGATTAAATAAAAGAACAAAAGCAAACTTGTATATGTGAAACATAAAAAAAAATCATATAAAACCTATATAAAATTTTCCAAATGAAACATAAAAGTAACATTACCATTTCAAATGTCTTTTGAACAATTGATTTTGTGCCAATAACTAATATAATTCTTGTTTGCTTCTACTAGCTTTATTTTTTCAAGCTCTTCTATAAATGTGGAAATAATTATAATATAAAATACATAAAAAAATTCAAATTTAAAATATAGATATATAAATAAAGTAACTTTACCTTAAATTTAAAATTGTTCCATTTGTTATTCATTAATCAATTCAATCATCTAAGACCTACATCATTTGGTCTACCTTTGTTTTGGTTTTGCCACTTTTTTATTTCATGTTCTTTATCCCCTTCCATCAAACATAATGCATCCTAAAGTTATGAAGCTAAAAAAAGTATCAAATAAAATATTGTCAAAATACATTAAATATATAAATAAAAATTAATTAAGGGCACTTAAATTAATAGAGTTATACTAAACTTAATATGTTTCCAAATTACATTTAAATCATCTCCAGATATATGTTTTCAAGCCTTAACTTGTAAAGGAGTTTTTTTTTTTTTTTTTTATGTACACACAGTTCCATTAACCTTGAAATATTTTTTATGTTTTTAACAAAGCTTAAAATAGGAAGGAAAATATCTGATGTCAAATGTTTTTTCCATTACCATTAACTTTTTTCTTTTCTTTGTGACTTTTGCATTAATGGTATGTCCAAGTTGTTTCTTAAGAACATATTGACCTAAATTACATTAGGAAAAAAAATCAATACCAATCTAAGTAATGATTTATTTAATTTTAGAAAAAAAGAAACAAGTTATACAAATATCCACACTTGTTTCAAGTTGCTCAACATTAATCAATTTAGAGGCATTGAACCTTTCAAAATTTAATTTTAACGGTCTTGCTATCTACGAAATATAAAAGTAATTAATCACAAAATTTAAAGAAAAATAAATATTTTTAGGAAATAAGATAAACTTTAACAATTATTTTATTTGAAAAAAAAAACACAGAAAAATTGATCATGTTTCACTATCAATCTAAATTAGATTATACATATTACTCATGTAATTAAAGTAAATACAAACATTTGTAGATCTTAAAAGAGTCTCATTATATACCTTTCGTTATATACCTTTCTTTTACTATATTTTTCATCTTCTACACGAATATTGAAACTCTTCTAATTCTTTGGGTTTATTATACTCTTCATCATGTTCTTTATCTATTTTCTTTTTCTCCTTCTTATTCTTGGTAGTTTGAGTTACGAAATTCAAAGAATAAATTCTATGTAATAATTCCAAAGGCTCTAATCTGGCTTTGTTTTCTGCAAAGTCTGGTTATTTACTTTTTTTGTCCTAGGATGTAGGTGAAAAGATTGATAGAAAATATATCATTGTTTGTCTAGATGTAGAGCATGTCTAACTATGAAGAACAAATTCTACCAATAATTGTAGAAAACAAAGTAAGATTAGAGGCTTTGGAATTATCACACACAACTCATTCTTTGAAAGTCTAAACTCAAAATATCAAGAATAAGAAGAGAAAAAATAAAGAAAAGAGATGAAGAGCATGATGAAAAGTATAAGTCTAAAGAATTAGAAGAGTTTCAATATATATATATATATATATATCTTTAACTTTTGTGGTTATTTACTTTTATATATTTTTTAGATAACAAGACCATTAAAATTAAATTCTTGAAGGATCAATGCTTCTGAATTGAATAATATTGAGCAACTTGAAACAAGTACATGTATTTATATAACATATTTTTTTCTAAAATTAAATAAATAATTAATTAAATCGGTATTGATTTATTTTTCCTAATTTAATTTAGGTCTATATGTTGTTAAGAAGCAACACAAGCATATCATTAATGCAAAACTTCCAACCAAAAGAGAAAAGTTAATGGTAATAGACAAAATATTTGAAATCCAATTTCCTCCACCTTGTTTAAGCTTTGTGAAAAACCTGAAATATTTCAATTTTAAGACTGCAGCAAATGTTATTTCAAGACTGTAGCAAATGTGTGTGTGTGTGTGCGCGCGTCAAAAAAACTCATTTACAAGTTAAGACTTTGAAAGAGGTATTTGAAGATGCTTTAAATGTAACGTGGAAACATTTAAAGGTTAGTATAACTCTATTTATTTAAATACATTCAATTAATTTTTATTTATATATTTAATGTATTTTCACAATGTTCTATGTGGTGTTTTTTTTAAGTTCATGATTTTAGGATGCATTATGTTTGATGGAAGATGATATTGAACATGTAATGAAATAGTTGCACGCTAATATAGAAATAGACATAGTCATTTATATCAAATATACATCTGAAAGAAAGGTAGACCAAATGATGTACGTCCTGCAGATTAGAATTTGTTAATAAATAACAAATGAAAATATTCTAAATTTAAGATAAAGTTACTTTTTTTATATATTAAATTTGAATTTTATTTTTTCATGTATTTTCATATTATAATATTAAATTACTTTTACATTTATAGGAAATGAACTTAAGAAAATAAAGATAGTCAGTAAACTAGAAATTAAATCAATTATTGGCACAAAATCAATTGTCCAAAAGGCATTTGAAATGATAATGTTAATTGTATGTTTTATATGTACAAATTTGAGTGAATTTTATATAGGTTTTATATGATTTTTTTTATGTTTCATATATACAAGTTTGTTTTTGTTCTTTTATTTACTCTAACATCATATTACCTTATTTTATTTATTTTCAATAGAAAGAAGAATTAAAAAGTAATGAATGGTCAAACGCGGTGGAAGTATGAAAGGCCACACATATGATATGTGATGGAACTTGGTGTATTCTTAATTATGGTAAGTGAAAAAAATACTTTTACTTTTATTTTAAAAACTATAATTTTTTTCTTGTTAAAGTCTTACAATTTGAGTATAGAAATTTGAATTATGAATAGAAATTTTAAGTTGAAATATATAAATAAGGTGACATATGAAAATATTTATAGAAATATAAGTTATTTTACAATTTGTTACATAACATTTTGAGTGTCATATTACAGTTAAATTTACTTTATATTTGAAATATTCTTTATTTGGTCTAATCATATTCATATCAATTTTATTTTAATGTTGAAATATTCTAAATATTAATTATTTTGTGACAACATTGTATGAGACAATTTGAAATATGTGAGTGAAGTGTATGGAGAAGAAATTTCAAAAACACATGTGTCATTGGATTACTGTTTTGCATTTGTACTAGGAACAAAATCAAATCACACAAAGCATAGGATCAATAACAAAAAGAAATATAGAAAGACAATTTGTTCAAAGGTTAAATGGAGGATGCACAAAAAAGAGCAAATGATTTAGAGTTAGAGATGTAAAATTTGACTAACATTATCCAGAAGCAAGAAGAGGCTAACATTCAACTTCAAAGTAAATTCCAATCTCAATGTTAATTAATCGAAGATCAACGTGCTATGAAGACTCAACATGGGGATGAAATGTCAAATGGCTACTTTGTTAAGAAGCAATTCAAATGTTCCATCAAATGGAGTAAGTTGTACTACTATTAAACTTTTTTCAATAATATGTCTATAATTACATTTTTATAATATTATTAATTAAAATTTTTAATAATATTAGTGATTTATTTTTAATAATACAATATAAGTACGGGTCGTGGCAAAGTTTAGATGTTAGTAAGGAGAGATTATATCAATTTAGATGGTGGAGAAATCTTAAGAAAATTTGTGGGGAAGAATGGAAGGAAGTTGGTTCAGAGAGAACACTAGCTGGAAACAAGATCAGAAAGTAAGATTTTGTTGTAAGAGGATAATTGGATTGGAGAGAGTAAACTAAAAGAAAAATATCCAAGAATTTATGTTAATTCAAATCAAAAAAGGATGTTACGGGATGAACGATGCAGGGTATGGTGTGAAAACAAGTGGGAGTGGAATCTTAGTTGGAAAAAAAGTTGGTTTGGATAGAAAATGCACATGGTTGAAGCTTTTTTACAAGAGGTGCAAAGTTTTGTTTTGAAAAGGGACATAGTGGACGAATTGGTATGGAAGGGAGAGGAGAATATTGTATATCCAGTGAGGTCGACTGTAACGTATATCAGAGGAATAGAAAGGATCTTAAGAAAAATGACAGAAGAAAATGATGAATAATACGATCAGCCCGTACTATAGAAATATTTCACAAGAGAAATTAACAGAATTGTCAGAAAATTGTCCCCCTCCATTCTCTCTCTTCTCTCCCTAAATACAAGGATTATCCCCACACATAGTCTGCCAGCTTGGAATTCTTTATTTTGGGCCTCGAACTGCGTATTCCTTCTTCCTTGTGGGTGAATTTTTAACTGTGCCAGAGTTTGATCACGTTGCAAGAGAAGGTTTTGCATATCTGGATGATCCTGTTTGTTGATGGCATATTTAATAATGGAAGGAGGATCCCGACCGTATACCGCTTTGAAGGGAGTCATTTCGGTACTATGATGGTAAGATGTGTTATACCAAAATTCTGTCCATGGAAGTAATTTGGACCAGTCTCTCGGGTTATCAAAAACGAAACAGCGTAGATACATTTCAATGCATTTATTAAGTGCCTCAGATTGCCCATCTGTCTATGGGTGGTATGTTGTGCTAAACTTGAGAGTAGTGCCACTTGCCTTGAAAATATGCTGCCAGAGTTGACTTGTAAAAATCTTATCACGATCAGATATAATAGAATTGGGAAAGCCATGTAATTTGACTATGTTCTTAATAAACAATTCTGCAACGATCTTGGAATTGAAATAAGCTTTGAGGCTAGCCAAGTGTGCATATTTTGACAATCGGTCTATGACGACCAATATGACTGTATGACCGTGAGATGGTGGCAAGTGTGTTATAAAATCCATGGCAATGTCTTCCCAAATTTGGTTTGGAATTGGAAGGGGTTGAAGTAATCCCGCTGGAAGGGTGGTGTCATGCT
>Ga0209700_107261_pt1 | contig 15935 bp, 12 predicted proteins | sample SiratroredBW_FD_187528 | JGI IMG/M metagenome (GOLD analysis project Ga0209700, IMG submission 187528) | Root nodule microbial communities of legume samples collected from California, USA - Siratro red BW (SPAdes) (version 2) | ecosystem: Host-associated > Plants > Roots > Nodule | place: USA...
TCCATTTCTGAGGTCATCCAAAATATTCATGTATACAAACAAAATGATGTCAACCAAGTTCAAATTACAACTTCAGATATCTATAAAACATAATTTCATTCAACTTATACTAACTATATCAATTTTTGCATAACTTAGCTACATCTGTGGCTCACTTGATTTGCGTCTTCTTTTCCTAAAATATACAATCCAAGGTGATTTTTTAAGCTAACTTTGTTGTCGCGGTCGGGGGTCCGCCTTCATGCGATCATACATATTGTTGTGTTCACCTTGCCCTTGAAAATCTTCACCAACTGGTTGTACACTTTGAGCACCACCTTCTTCATCAACTGCTTCTGCACTGTCAATACCAATTTCTGCACTAACTTGTTCTGCACTTGGAACGGTAACTTTTTCACCAACTCCCTGTGCAATGTCAACAACAACAATTTCAACGAGACCTTCTTTAGCACCTTCAACATGACCTTCTTCAGCACCTTTAACACCACCTTCAACAACACATTCAACACAACCTCCAACAGAACCTTCTTTAGCTCCTTCAACATGACCTTCTTCAGCACCTTTAACACCACCTTCAACAACACCTTCAACACAACCTCCAACAGATCCTTCTTTAGCACCTTCAACATAACCTTCTTCAGCACCTTTAACACCACCTTCAACACAACCTCCAACAGAACCTTCAACAACACCATCAACAACACCTTCAACAGAGCATTCTTCACCACCTTTGGCTTCAACTTCGCAATTACCTTCAACTGGTGAGTGGGGGAGGTCAAATCTGTTTGGAAATTTTCGTTTATGCTCATTATAAAACTCTTTCAAATCCCTCAACTCAGTTTCAAGTCTCTGAATCAGTAATTCTTGATATGCAGACTGACGATTGAATTCTGCAATTTCTTATACAATCTTTACAAATTTTTCTTTGTCCGTTGTCCTTTCATTCACTTCAACAATGTCAATTTTAAAGGCTTCTTTGACGACATGCTGTCGACACTCTTCCTTCGACAACGACAACTTACAAATAACCTACAAAACCATTTAAGAATAAAACTAAATTAATGTTAAATAACATTGACCATTAGTAATTCAAATCCAATAAACTTCACTCACCACGTTGTTCTTGAAAGCTGAGTCAACCTCCTTGTCACCAACCTTCACATCCTTCCAATGTAGGATTCGTGGGAATACATATCTAATTCTTTGGGAAGTTTGCTTTGTCACAATTACATGGTCTAAAGCCCACATCTGCAGTCAAATTAGAAATGAAAAATTCAAACTTAAACATAATACAATTGAAAGTTAACATTATGAAGCACTTTATAATTTACCTGCAAAAAGTATACACATCCCGCGACACGAACAATTGAATTATGTTCCCTGTGAATGCACCTTGAAGCTTTACATAAGCTTTTGACGAGATATGTATAAACACATGTGCCCCACTTAAACCTATAAAGCTCACATAAATTATCTACAATGTTAAACAACCCTAAATAAACATTTCCCATTCTATTGGGAAACAAAAATTCAGATAAACCTAACAAAATATAAAGCTTACAAAATTCATCAACCGTACCATGAGTATGACATTTAACAACTTCATCAAAAACCATCTTCACCTTAACTATTCCACAATTAAATAGACTTCTACAATAACTATCAACATGTTTACTTTCCAATTCTACATCTTCCCTAGAAACTCCAAGACCTAAACCAACAGAAACATCTAACAAAGACAAAGGCACAAACACAGACCTAATCAGAAATCCACCTCTTCTCTCAATTCATCGTGTACATAACTCTTTCAAAACTTTCCTACTTATTTTCACTTTATGAGTCAATAGTGTAAACCAACCAAATGGAGTTTGTTGAATACAATTCTTCTGTTCCATTGTTAACATAGTATTTACAGCTCCCAAGTACTTTGTATAACAAAAATGTCGCAGGCATAACTCCCCTGAATCTGAATCACTTTCACCACTTGTCATTGTTTTCCTGAAAATAAAAAAATACAATGAATCAAAACCCAATAATTAATAAACCGATATAAAATTGTTTAAACCTCTCTAAACAGGGCCTTAAACAACAACCACCTAACCATGACATCAAACAACAACCACTGCACCTACAACAAACCCAGCCCCACTGCAAATACAAACACTTTAACCCTTTCTATATAATTGTTTAACTGTGTACAACGTTCTAACCACCAATCACAACCACGAATTCAGTGCAAAAACCAACTTCTTCATTGTTCTATTGTTAACCCTAACACAAACAATTATTCAATCAATCAGAAAACGATCAGAACGCTAAATCAATTACACAATCCCAAAACCTAAACCATAAAAACAGAACCCTCAACCAAAAATGACATCACGCACAACTATTCTCAATCACTAAACCCTAAACGTCAATAAACCCCCCACAAAATACCACTACAAAATCTCCAACAACAAATCGCAAAGCATAAAAGAATAGACTGTAAACTTACCTCTGTTTCATCTCCCACCGAAGAAAATCTTCAATGTAGTCAACGACGACGACCTGCCACCATTTCCAAATTCTCCGCCGATTTCTGTGGTGGCTTCGCACGTAACGCTCTGCCCTCACACTTTCCAATCTCTCCCTGCGTTGGTTTCAATGTGTGAATGAAGACTCTGTTTGCAACTCGCGAATGATGACTCTGTGCGTTCCCAGAAATAACGAAGCCCGCGCAACATTTCACACACTGAAATTTGAAATACATGTCACCCAAAAATACCCTTCAATATGAAAATACCATAGATACCCTTATACACATGGAAAATGTGCCACATCAACGGTTGGCAAACGGTTGTGCGCCACCTGGGGTTGTCAAACCAAACTTTTCCCTATTTGAATTGGCCTCAATATCAATGCACAATGGTTTGTTCTGTCTAGAGCATACACCCTTCCTCCTAGCCAATGATTATCCCACGCTTTTGATACTAATGCCCTATGCAGCCTACTCTTTATCGTCTCATTTGTTCTGTTGCAAGTATATTTTCTGCATAATGGGAGATCCATAACTTCTAGCCCCTCAATAAAATCATTGAATCCATGTATCTCTCTCCAATTGCTACTACCCATATTATTTACTCCTCTTCTTTCTTCAATTATTTTGACAACAATAAATATCCCACTAAACGCTAAACTAAGCCACCCTCCTCCTCCTTGCATTTCCTGATTTCCTCCCACATGTTTCTTTTACCACTAAATTACATGGAGAGTAAATTGACTTATATTTCCTCCGTTCCTCACAATCCTATAATAGTTATGAATCCCTTTTTTTCATATAGACTTCCGAATCTTAAATTGAGTAGTACTCCACATGGTGAATATCCCCCTGCATTACTTTCATGTGAATCATGAACCCATATTACCTCACTATTCCTCCAAATTGGGCTTGTTTTCTCTCTACTTATATGTGCTGTTTTTGTTACCTATATACATGCTAGCCTAATTAATTCCTTCTTTTCTAATAGTATGAGTTTAGTATGAGTGACCTCACTTTTATACAGATTGAGTGATGTGTAAATAATCCGGAATCTACTTTATATTTATATTTATGTTATAGACAAATTGTGTTTTTATATCTTGAATTAGTTTGAACAAATTTATTATGAATTCTTTCTTATTTACTTGAAATTTTCAATTAAATTTTGTAAAGATTGTATTATTATTTTTAACTAGATTGATATTTGAAAATTACACTAAAAAAAATGTTTCGTAAAATCTTTATCCAAACCTAATCCAACTTACTCAAAATTGAATGAGTTAACCCAATCTTATATTTTTTTTTAATGAATTGAATAATAGATTTGTTCAAATCTTATCCAATTCAGCTCCTCCAGACTTACCAATTTTTTGGAAGAGCTAATCCGGTAACAAATCATAGTTCCAATCCTTATATGTGCGAAATAATTTTCGCCTTCCTTTAAAATAAACAATGTCTTCAATAATTTTTTTTTAAAAGATTTCAATAAGTAGTTACTTTTAGTTTTAATTTTCAAGGTTTTATAATTTTTGAAAGAAAAACCTTTGTAACTATTAAGTAGTGATGAATCAAATATATTATATCCATGACTTTTATAAAATAACATGTAAAGGGTCATACTAAATTCATGTGATACCATCAATTAAAGGTTGGCACATCATTTTCAATATTTTTAAATTTGAGAACCAAAAATTAAAAAAAATTAACCACATGGTATATTTATTTATTTTATTGATTTTACACCATATATATATATATATATATATATATATATATATATATATATATATATATATATATTCATTTTCTTTCCTGCTTTTAATTTAAGAAATCTTGAACAAAGAAATACAGAAAAAAAAGCGAATAATACGTTGAGAACATAGAAAAGTGTTGGTGTAGACAAGGTCAAAGTCCCTGTAGAGAAGGCCATACTCACATGACCCAACTCCATCACCTGAACCATAGATTTTGCAAGATCTTTCCATGGACACAATTTTCCCTTTCTCTTACAAATACCCATTCTTACCTCTACACAATCTAACCAAAACAAATAGCAAAGTGAATAAACACTCATTCTTTCAACAATGGATTCCAGCTACAACTCCTCTTCTAAGGGTCATGATCATCCACAACAGCAACAATCCCGCACCGACCTGTTATCTTCTGCCAAGAACTTGACCGATGCAGCACAATCCGCAGTTTCCAACGCTGCTGGTAACATTCTAAACGCAGCCAGTGGCAAGGTTGATGACACAGGCATTGGCAAGTTCATTGACAAGGCTTCTGATTATCTCCACGGTGACTCCGGGAACACCACCACCAACCATTCCAGTAACAAGAATCACAGCGATGGCAACACTAGCAGTGCTTATGGGCAAAGTGGTAATTCAAAAAGTGAATATGGAGGAAGTGGAATCCATGACTACAACAAGTCTGGTAGCGCCTATGGTGATTCAGGTCGTTCTGGTGTAGGTTACGGTGGTGACAGTCATTCCAGCGGTGGATATGGCGGCCATGGAATTTCTACCGGTGGAAGTCGTTCCAGCAGTGGTTACGGTGGTGATGGAATGTCTAGTGGGGCAGGTCATACCGGTGGTGGTTATGGTGGTGATGGTATGTCTAGTGGGGGAGGTCGTTCTCACAGTGGTTATGGTGGCGATGGAATTTCTAGTGGGGGAAGTCATCACAACAGTTCTCACAGTAGTTATGGTGGCGATGGAATTTCTAGTGGGGGAAGTCATCACAACAGTAGTTATGGTGGTGATGGCATTTCAAGTGGTGGAGGTCGTTCGGGCAGTGGTTATGGTGGTGATGGAATGTCTAGTGGTGGAGGTCGTTCTGGTAGTGGTTATGGCGTTGATGGTCGGTCTAGTGGTGGTTATGGCGGTGATGGGAAAAGTCATCATGGCAGTGGTGGCTATGGAGGTGATGGAAGAGGTCATCATGGCAGTGGTGATGGATTTTCCAGTGGTGGAGGTCGTTCTGGAAGTGGTTATGGTGGTTCTGGTGGAGGATATGGAGGTGACGATGATTATGGTTCTGGTGGGTCTAGGCAGGAGAGTTATGGAAGTGGTGGACATGCTTATAGAAACTAGGTTACCAAGATGGCTCTGGTTGAGTGAGAAAGCTAGGGCTAGCAAATTATACATATCTACAAATATATTTTTCATTACAAATAAATAAGAGTTGTTTTTGTATAATATAATTCTATATATTGTCATGATGTCATCCTACCTAGTGATTTCTAAGGTGGTGATGTTTCAACCATGACAACAACATAATGTATTTGTCTAAAATAAAAGCTACTTGAAGAGTTATAGTACATGGTCTTCTTATGGTTGAATAATACAAATATATATATATATATATATATATATATATATATATATATATATATATATATATATATATATATACCTTTTAACAAAATAAATATTTATTTGATATGCATGTCTTTCTCTCATGACCTAGATTAAGTTTGGATGGAGAAGTGGATCAAAGGAAGAAAGGGAGTGAAAATTGTAGTTTTAAAGAAAAGAAGGTAGGAAATAAAGGAAGTAATTAAAAAATTTAAGAGTGATTTGAAAATTAATATATTTAGCAAATGACCAAAATGATCTTATATTAAGAATAAAATATAATTAAAATATTAAGAAAGATTTAAATACCTACCACTCACCTCACCTCAAATTAAAGGAATGTTCATCATAAACAAACACTTATAAAATAATCTTGAATTAGTTGATACATATTAGTATCCATAATTTTATAAAATTAATGTAAAAAATAATTTTCAGAAATATAAATTAAAATTAGAATGAAATGTAAATTAAAATGATGAAAAAAAAATGTTATAAAACCTTGATAAATATTCTATTTTTCAACAGCAAATTAGAATGATTTCAAAAACATACCAAAATTTATTTTTTACCATTGTAATATACTTTACTTTAATTATTTATTTTATTAATATATATACTCAATTATGTTATATATATAATTTATTTTTGATAATTTTAATATGCTTTACTTTAATTATTGAATAATTACAAAATATACTCAATTATGATATATATATATATATATATTCTTACTACCATTCAATATTCTCAATGTAAAGAGAAAGACATGATAAGCACATGATCTTCAAGGACAATGAAATAAGGGTGCACACTCTTCACTTTCCATATTCATCTAACATTGACATGTATTATTATTTTATTGATATATATTATAATTATTTTATTAATATATAATATTTCATTAATAAATATAAGTGTCAAATGCAAGTTTGGCTTGAACAGTATCGTTTTTCATGAAGTAATTGTAATAAGTCTTATGGAAGATCTTGTTTCTATTTTTAAAAGTTTCACATGTTTCATCAACTTGTTCCGATTAATTTTTTTTTATAATACATAAATCTTAGATTTAAAAAGAGATTTATATTAGAGAGATCTGTTAGTCTTAATAAAAAATTTATACACTTTGATTCCATACATCCTAAAATTTTTGTCTAATAACGATTTTATTTTTTAAGTTATAAATATTAATATTTAACAATAATATAATAATATAAGTATATAAATCCGCTGATACCGCAGAATTGACCGGCGTTGTGGTCTGAACAAATTCTGTTACTTGTACGATTCAGTTACAACAAATAAGAGGCAACGACAACCAAATTTTCCAACTAAAACTTCCAAAACCTCCATTCACGACGTCGTTTCCTCTCTCCTTCTTGTCCTATATATTAATTTTATTTTTTTTCGGTTTCTCCCTTAGGCTCATGCAATTTAAAACAGCTGAAGAGAGAGAAAGAGAGACCCGATCTTCCTCTTTCGATCTCTGCTCTTTCTTCCGCCCTTTCTAGATTCGTTGCATTTCATCACTGCTACCGAAATCCCATAACGAAGTGGCCGTAACGGTAATTTTTTTTATATATATTTTCTCTTTGAATTTGCATTTTCACTTTTACGATATGGATTTAGGTTAGGTCCCGTGCGAATTCTTAAAAATATGAAGATGGTGTGAGTTTGTTTTGTTTGTTTTTAAATTTATTTGTCAATCTTGAGGTTTATAACAAATTTTTGGTAGATCTTTATGGTTGGGATTGAGTTATGTTATGATGCTGTTTTAACAGCTTTCTCGTTGAGAATTTTGAAATGAGATTGGTCTTTGTTGAGTTCAAAACGTTGATCGATCATGGATTCATGGCGATTGTGTTCGTGTGTTCCTTTGAATTGAAAACTGCATGTGAGCAATGTAATACGAGAACTTGAAGTGTGACTTTTCAGTTTTTGACATTTGCGTTAGAGTAATGCTGGGGTTTTGAATTGCAGTCGTGGTTGGACTATATTGTGGGAAATCGTAGATAATCAATTGGGTCATAATTGCAATCGCATTGAGGTCGCCAGACACTTGAAGAACCCTCATTTTAGTAACTTATCGTCAAAATTTTGGTATTTTGACATTGTGGAAAATTGTCGACCATTAAGGCCGATGTGGCTGTGTAGAGCCGAACACCCTTGACATTGTCTTAAACTGTGGATGTGGACTTTTTTCCTGAACTGTTATATTTTGTTGCTAATGTATGCGTGCACATTAGATTTCAGGGTTTTCAATTTTCGCAAAGAATCTTATGTTCTTTTAATGATTCTGTTTGTTTAGAATGTCGGACCATACTAGATAGATTAGTTGAGTTAGAAGTGCTGTTAAGAATTTTGGTATATACACCGATGGCCGATAGTAATTGGAAATTGTGTTAGTTTTTCTTTCTGCATTTAATTCTTGTGATAACACTGATTGTATTTAAGAAGCCATGCAATGATTTAGAGTTTTTGTTTTGTAGTTTTTGATTGAGATGAAACTTGAACGGGCTGGCTAGCAACAGGGGAAGAGAAAATGCTGAGGCTCAGGTTCATGAAAAAGTGCTTTTATTTCTGACAGTGACTTCAATGATTACTGCTATTGCATCGTAAATTTGTTTATCTTTCATGATGTGGAGTTTTGCGTCAAATGCCCTTACAAGCATTAGAACGAGAAGAGGGTCCAAACAACAGTTAAGTGAAACTCACGCAGAATGCTCGGATGACGAGGTCTGCTCTAATTCCAGCAGAGACGAAGGGCTGGAATGTCCAATATGCTGGGAATCATTCAACATAGTTGAGAATGTGCCTTATGTCTTATGGTGTGGCCACACCCTCTGTAAAAATTGTGTCTTAGGACTGCAATGGGGTGTGGTGAATTTTCCTACTCAGCAAATCAGGATCCCGTTCTTAATTTCTTGTCCATGGTGTCATTTGTTATCATTCCGAATCATATACAAGGGAAATCTTAAATATCCTTGCAAGAACTTCTTCCTTCTTTGGATGGTTGAGAGTCTGAATGGTGATCGGCATAAGCTTGTTTCCTCATCTGGGGATACTCAACCAATTTGGTCTCCCAAGTGCAACCTTGGAAGTCAAGTTAGTACTTGTAACCTAAGAAGGGCCTCAATGAGTCCATATTCTAGACAGGTGGGATCTAACCGTGATGTTGGTGTCAGTGGAGAGACACACTACTTTTCTCTTCACAAATCTCTGGATTTCTTCCTTCACTTTACATCCAAGTTCCCGTTGATCGTTATTTTCCTACTGATTGCCCTTTTTGCGGTTCCTGGCAGTGCTGTTATTTTAATCCTTTACTTGCTAGTCACTCTTCTTTTTGCTATACCATCATTCCTCGTATTGTACTTTGCATACCCTACGATCCAGAGGCTGATTAGAGAAATTACATCTTAAGATATATCCTTCAGCAGACTGTTACATCTTTTCAATCCGACTTCAGCAAATTAACCATATATCTTTGGATTGATTGTACTCTGGTAATTTCTTTCTCTGTTAGTTTTAGGTTTTCATAAGGGTTCTATATCTTTTGTAATTTTTGTGCAATCTTCATGTCAAGTTTATGCTTAAAATCTGGAGAGGAATTTTATTTTTTGGCAGTTGTATCTTGATTCTTAATTTCCTTTTTTCTTTTTCCTGAAGTGCGTAATTATTAATTTGTATAAAGAACAAGGTTCACATGCCGAAAAGTTTATTATCGAATGACTGGTTATGCGATTACATGTAGAAAATGTTTCATGCAATATCTATAATTCTAGGCTTGATTTTGACCTGAGCTTAAATGTCGTATCGGCTTTTATGCTTTGCCCGTTCATTAACATGTTTTAAAAGTTGCCAGATTCTTCACTCCGTTGTTAATAATGACCATTCTGCATAATATATATATATTAAAAATTACAATAATTCTGTAAGATATTTAGAAAATATGCTTCAACAAAACTGTTTTGCTGCATTTCCTGTAAGTTACAAATAGTTTGTAAAAGAAAGCACAAACAAGCTGTATTATAGATCATTTTTAACCTATTGTGCCATTTATTTATTTCAGCACATCTGATCATTACATAAAATCAACTACACTGTAGAGAATCACTTTTTAATGTCATTTGCTGGTTAAAAAACTCATTTATCTTTGAGTCCGTGGAGAGGAGTGGTGGTGATGATGTTGGTAATTAGCCCCTTCTACTGGCCGCACAGAGTGATAGAAGGAGGGATCCAACTAGCAGTTTCTGATGAGTTTCTGTTTGTAGGATTATTTCAAACTTCAGATTCTACTTTTGTTGTTCATAAACTGGGCGCGTGTAGTAGCAATTTTGGTATCCCGCCCGTGCTCATTGTCTGAATTTTCTTAAACCTTTTTGTTTATCCATCCTTATGATGTTAGAGAAAAATAGTTTTGGTAACTGGGTTACTTTGATTAAACAATTAAACACTGTAGTTTCAGAATATGATCAATCATTTTATAGGTTAGTTTGTCATTTCCTGAAAATAAAGTTGACACTGAAACTGGGTAATGATTTTTCTTTACCAAAACTGAAATCTAAGCAAGAAAAACTGTAAGTAATTTATACAAGAAGAAGCTCGTGTATCTGTTCAACTGTTCTGTTTTTTCTTTTTCCAATTTTTACAGGAACATGCCTTGTTTCAAAGTTCGACTGAGGACTAAGAGCTATAGATAGAACTCTGAAACACATATTTAGATCTCCGTTAGTTCCCCAAACCAAGTGATAATCCATAATTGGTGATCTCAGAAGCAGAAGCAAATGCCTGGCATTTTGCCTGTTGATCGAATTACATTTGCCTTCGCATTCGCCTTTTTAACTTCATTGTTCCGGCTTTCTTCTGCCTTGGTTCTTGCCCGCTCTGCAATTTGATCTATAGATGTAATCTTACTTTGAAAATCCTCCAAAGCTCTCATCCTTCGTTGAGCAAGTGCTCTCTGCAGTGTCAGAAGATCGTGATTAGGAATCACACGCTGATTTTATGGCTTAAAATTCAATTTTTCTAAAGATTTTTGGGCCGTGTTCCACAAATTATAACTTCAGATGGATTATACTCTGATATTTTGTTTTAGGCCTAATGCAGTCAAATTTGTAATTTTTCAATGCAAATTGGAAATGTCAATTGTTTTTCTCATAGCAGCATCATCTATTTACATGCTCGAACTATGTAAAGTTAACGAATGAGACTCAAATTTACGAAGTTAGACCAATTACTTAATCTGGTGGACGCATTTAATGGCTTAATGAATGAATATAAACAATTCAAAACATGCTTGAATGAATATGAATTTAAAATATAGGAACTAAAATTTTGATGTTTTTATTTCGCTTCATATTTTAGGAACATGTCATGTTATAAGCTGTTGTTGAATCACATGCTGATATGCTGAATTGTCATACGTATACTTTTGGTGGAACAACTTTTCCTGTGTTAATCACATTTCCAGGTGTACCTACCTCACGAGGCTATTAAACATGCATGCCCCAAAAATGTAGTTTGTGTTAAAAGAGTTGTTTCAATTAACGGTATATGTGTCCACACTATTCACCAAGCAATTTGAAGTAACATATATAAACTCTTAAAATGTGTATAGCACAATAGAATCTTCCAAAACTTAATTGAGTATAATTTAAGTTAGGCATAAGGTATAAAGAATGTCTGAGTGAAACCTCTTCCTTGTCTAGCTTGCGTCTGGCTTTCATCTTCTTCTTGTTTTCCCATGAATCTATCATCTCTCTCAACTTGTCATACCTGATAATTTCTTTTATATTATTATGAAATATAAAACTGCACGAAATGCATGGATCAAGCATGGTAGCATTGATTCAAATTGAGCTGGTTTTTTGGTAGAAATTCAATGTAATATAAATACTTGCATCCAAAAAATACCTTTGTCTGATCTCTTGAAGCTCGGTTCTCTCCCATTCGTCTGCTTTTGTGTGCCTTTCGAAAGATTTGCCAAGAGTTGGCTGTCTTCCAAGATCAGGCTTTGTTGAAGTCTCAGGTTTGTCAACACTGAAAACCGAATTCTTTTTCATTGATGGTGCAGGGGCAATTGCCTCTTCTGGTTTCTTACCTTGGTCATCTTTTAATCTAAATGAACCTGAGCATGATGCATATAAAGGTACTATAATTTATGAATCTCCACAAAGGTTTGCAACAACAAAAGTCTTAGCCTATAAAGTGAAATGTGCTAGATGAGTTATACAACGTCATTTGATCCGGTTAAAGAATAAAATATCAGAAAAATTATCTAGAACCCTTCAAAGGGTATATTATTCGTAAGTGGAGTTCTACATGCTCATCCTCACCTGACAATCGCTTGGATGCACTACTAAGTAGGGGAATTGGAGGTTTGGTGTCATCCACCCTGCTTTTGGTCTTTTCCAATGAGGCCTTCGGGGTTTCTTTCTTCTCTTCAGAGACATCTAGCAAATTAATTGCAAATGCAGCAGCAGCTACTGCAGCAGCATGGTCCATGTCTCTCGACTCATGATCACCACTCCTTTTCCTTGCAAACTGTTTCTGAAACCAATTCTGACCACCCTTTTCTCCTGAAATTATCACCTCAATTTGTTAACAATTGCCTCGTTTATTTTGAGCCAAAAACTGACAGAAAGATAACAATATCTTCATTCATATTTTCAATCTTTGGTCAAATTGAATATCCAACTCATTTTACCCTTATTCTTTTAGTCCCTACTTCCGGTTACAGTTTTACAGCATATCACAATCTTTCAGCTCCTTCCTTTTGAACTTCACAATTTCTCTTTCTTGCCAAATGTGCTCAATATACAGATGATAAAGCCCTAAAGGAGAATACATTTTTTTGAAACATTACCTTTGAAAGATTGAGTTTTTTGTATTGGTATTTTCGAATCATTGGTGCCAACAGGACCAGATTTGCTCTCCTCTGCACCAGTAAATGGGACCCTAACAAAAGTGTTCATGTAAGCATATAATATTTATGAACACATGGTTTTATTTATATGTGAAAGCATACTTTTTGAATGAAAAGCTACTTTATGAGCTACTAAAATTATGTGCATGCATTCAATTACTATCAGCAAGAAGGGAGACTGAAAAGGAGAATGCATTCATGCTTTCATAGTCACATGGTAAAACATAAACAGAAGTCTATTTATTAAGAGTTCATTTCAGCATTACTGGCATGAAATACCAAAACATGTTTGGCAGTAAAAATTTAGAAGTACTAACCTCATTTGATTCAAAAAATTCTGCATTGTAGAACAAATTCTGTTGTCAGGGTTCCCTTCTTTGAGTAAGGTGCCGTGTTATCCATTTGCCACAGGTAGGTGCTTTCTGAAATATATAGAAGAACCCTTGGAAAACGAACTTTTAGGTTTGTCTTGGAGTGCTATTTGGAGGAGGACAAGCAAGGTCAAATATGCTTTGCATGTGGAACCTGGTTTGGAACTCAAGTGCCTTGTGGGAGAAGACAGGTATTCTTTTCATCTTGGAGAATTGGCTCCTAGAGTAGTATCTATTTGACTTTTTCCGTCCACCACATCCATTTTTATTTTTTTTTGTTGGGGAATCTTTGGATTAGGGGTTAAAAGATTAATTCTTTAGAAAACTGAAATTGGTTCAAGAAACTGATTTTTTTCTGTCTCATCCTCTTCCTACGTGAATATATTGAATCAGACCCTCTATTAGTTTAACTTTCTACAAATATTATCAGAGATCTCAGACCAAAACTACAGTATAGAAGAATAGGAAAATTTTCATTGTTAATTCGGTTTTTATAATTGAGTTAAGTTAAATTTAATTCATAAAATGTTGTTATAGAGTCTAATTTTACATTCCAATCTTATAAGATTGATATTATCATAAACTCAAATTATGACCAAACACTATTTTCTATTTATCAGCAGTGACAAAATATGTGGATGATGACAAAAAAACAAAATAGAAGAGAAGAGTTGCAGTAGTGACATTTTGTTCGATAACATTAAAAGAAGTCACATTTTTATTTTAACTTTCCGGATTCGTTCCTTACAAAAAGAAAACATTTTTAGATTTGACTTTGCTGATTTCTTTAGAAAAATATAAAAATTAGAATGAGATGGACAGAGTTAATTTCTTTCATTTTAAAATATATTTTTCATATGTGAATATATTATCAGAATAAACCACCTCTTCAACAATGAAAAAAAAAAAAAACAAAATCGTTAATATTTATGTATAACTTTATAATAACTAACAAGTTCATGTGAGTTAAAATATCTCTAGCTTAAAAGTTATATAAAGAAAAGATAATATATATATATACATATAATCAAAAGTGATAATACTCTCTAACAAAAAGAAGTAAACAAATCTAATGACTATATCTATCTTCATCTGATAACACCATTCTACCAATCTTAAAAGAAACACATGCATAATGCATGCATATTTAACTTGTGCTTTGGTAAGCATTTTTACTTTTCAATCACTTGTACACACATCCTTTGATTTCTCCATGTCAAGATTCACCAACTCCTTTGCAAGATGTTTCAACAATCCATAAGAGATTCTATCAGGCCATCTTTTCTTTGTTAATATAAAGACATTTGTGCCTTTGTTGCACTCTAATCCATAATTCTTCTTAAGCATGCTAAGATTATTCATCACTCTAACCCCCAACAAATTCAAATGTAGAGTCCATCATAAAAGTCTGAAGGGAAGAAGGAATATTCACTAGTAGAAAAAACACGTATTACAAGAAAAACTGAATTTATCCACAGATTATTATCCATAGATCTATATCCGTAAGTAAATTGAGTATTACCTACAAATTATTATCTACGGATATATATTTGTAGGTAAATTCAGCACTACCCATGGATTTGTATCAATAGGTAAATTCAACATTACATACAGATTATTACCTACTGATTTGTATTCGTAGGTAAATTCAACATAAGATATGAGAATATTACCAAAAAATTGTATTGTTAATAATGACTTATATTTAAATTAATAATATTAATAATATTGTTATTATTGTTATTATTTACATTAATATTATTAATATTATTATTAATTTTATTAATATTATGAGAATAATATTATTCATGTTTTAATATATTATTGTATGTCATCATCATCATCGTCATCTTTTTTATTATTATTATTATTATTAACTCTCAAATATTGTTATTTTTTGAAGATTTTTTTTAGTATTATTATTTTTTATTTTTGTTATTAATATTATTATTGTTATTATATATTATTATTATTATTATTATTATTATTATCAATAGTAATGATGATAATAAATATTAATAATATTTTAATTAATAATATTAACATTATTTATGTTAATAATATTATATATAGTATTTTAATTACTATTTTGATATTATCCGTGAATATATATCCATAAGTATTACTCACGAATATAGATCCTTAGATATTACCTACGGAGTATTATCCATGGATATAGGTTCATAAGTATTATTCACGGATATAAGTTCGGTAGTATTATCCACGAATACAGGTTCGTAGGTATTAACACGACCTATGTCCGTGGGTAATACCTACAAACTTATATTCATAGATAAAATTACTACTAATAATATTATGTCTTGTTAATGATATTTTTATTAATTTATTAATAATATTAGTAAAGGTGAATATTATTAACAATATTAATATTTTTTTATATTATTAATATTATAATTAATATTAATAGTATTTTTAATATTTTTCTTACTATTATTAAATTTTTATTGATATCATTATTACTATTATAATAGTTAATAATAATATTATCAATAATATTATTACTATTAATGTTAATATTATAAATTTTATTAATATTAATTTTATAAATATTATTAATATTATTTTTCCTTAATATTATAAACATTAATATGAATACTATTATTGATATTGTAGTTATTATTGTTAATAAAAACAAAAATAATATTAGTAATTATTTTATTATTAACAATAATAATAATAACTTTATTATTAATTGATATCATTAATAATATTATTATTAATATTATTTTTTTCATATT
>Ga0209700_107262_pt1 | contig 15934 bp, 10 predicted proteins | sample SiratroredBW_FD_187528 | JGI IMG/M metagenome (GOLD analysis project Ga0209700, IMG submission 187528) | Root nodule microbial communities of legume samples collected from California, USA - Siratro red BW (SPAdes) (version 2) | ecosystem: Host-associated > Plants > Roots > Nodule | place: USA...
TTAAAACTAGTAATTAATAAAAATTTGATCCAAACAAACAATTATTATATCCCATTTAACACTTTAAATTACAAGATACATAATTTTGATAAAGGAGGCTTTTAGCATAGAGTGCGGGACAGAGTAACAAGGTAATTGTATGGCCTCGGATATAAATTATAGGAGAAAGATCCAGTCTTTCACTCAATGGATCAATGGTGAAGCTTGCTTTAGGATCAAGTTCGAGTTTGGATGTGTTTCAGAAACACAAATACAGACCAACTAACAAAATACTTCTTTCTTTCTTAGTTTATTATTTCAATTGCTCATTGAAATAGAAAGTGCATCATTTCAGAATATATGTACAACATTATTCTTGATATGATTTACGGATGCAATAGTTACAAGAAACTTACCACAGAAGAAGAATGTGAAAACAATTCAAAGTTCAAAACAATTCAAACATTAATGTTATGTGTGTACTCCAGCAAGCTTAATCATAGTTGTAAAATAAATAAAAAAATTCACCCTTTGTATGTAACACCTTTGACGTCCTGTTTCTTTAGCATTATCAATTTGCTTTATTAGAGAAATTGTCTTAATTTCCTCTTATTTTTAATTAATTTCAATTAAAAGTAAAAAAATTGAACATGCGAATCAAATTCATTTTTATAATGAATTTTCTTTAATTTCAATTAAAAAGAAAATATGTGTAAAAGGCAATAGGAAGTGATGAGAAGAGGGGGTGTAATGAGCAAACATGACCCAAGTGAGAAAGAGGTGCATGAAGGGCAAAGAGGTAGTGTAATTGAGGCGAATTCTTCCTCCACCCCCATATCCTCTTTCTGCACTTCCATAACAAATTTTAATTCTAAAACTAACCTTGTGAAAATGACCAAATTGTCTCTGCTTTATTAAAGAGCACCAATCTTTTTCTTTGTCGAACACAGTGTGAACAATGAAGCAGCTTCCGTTTTCTCTTAAATACGTCTTCTACAGTGTCATTTTTGAAGGTTTTGAGGGTGATTGAACGGTAGTGAAGACTTTCTGACCATTGTGCAATGTTTATCAGTGGTAAGGAACGACAGGGAGGTAAGATTTTTTATTTTGGTGGATTTTTGTAATTTCTGGTAAGGCACCCACTTGAATGAAGCCATCTGGTTCTCATTTTTTTGAAATTTGAGAATCGGAAAGCCAGTCATCCGATTCTCATTTTTTTGAAATTTGATAATCGGATGCACTGAGGGGGTGTCATCCAGTGTGTAAGTTGTGAACCGGATGCCACCCTGTTCGGTTCACAACCGGTTCACAAAACGTTTTGTGAACCGGACGGGGTGGCGTCCGGTTCACAATTTGGATTTTTTTGTTTTTTTTATATTTTTTGATGAGTTGATGGAATGCTATGTTACAAAGATATGGACAGTCTTTGTATATATTCAGAGGAAGTAAACAAGATGTCTGATATAAATGATGAACATGAAAGTGGTTTCTTGGTTCGGAAAGAAGATTGTATTCTTGATTTTACAACTGATAAGGTAAAATGATTTGTTTTTGTTTATGTTTATGAAATGTAAATTAATTACGTACGAATGTGATATATTGTGTAGGTGTTTGGTACCCAAGATGAATTACTTGAATGGGTTTGCAAGGTTGTATTTGGACTTGGCTTTGTTGTTGTCATACTCAGATCGGGCAAAGAAACTGGAGCACAAGGTAGGAAGACCTATGACTTGTTGGGATGTGAAAGAAGTGGAAAATATAGAAAGTACAAAACAAATTTAGAGGTGAGTATAACCGGCACAAGGAAGTGTGACTGTCCATTCAAATTGCGTTGCAAACCAATAAAAGGTGGAGAAGGTTGGGTTTTGAAAGTCATATATGGGTTGCATAACTATGAATTGGCTAATACATTGGTTGGTCACCCTTATGCTGGTAGGTTGCAACTTGATGAACACGCTTTAGTTGTGGACATGACAAAAAGTCGAGTTAAACGAAAGAACATATTGCTTAACTTAAAGAGAAGAATGAAGACAATGTGACAACCCAGAAACAGTTGTATAATACCAAATATACATGATGTGGACCAATCACGTTCTACAGAGGCACAATTATGGCAATCTCATTATATTAGCAGAATGCAACTATTTGTTTCCATGTTAGGATCAAATACAACATATGTTAATCTTGCGGATGATTGATTCATTTATATTGAAATTGTATGAGTTTTGATTCATTTATAATAAGCAGCAACATTATGATTAGATCAACATAATTAAAGTAACAAAATAATAATAATGACCAGAGTAGCAACATATTGAATACATAAACATAGTACCAACATACTTAATAGATAAACATAGTGCCAAATACATATGTGGTTCACATATTGATTAAATAAAGCCCTATGATCTAGAAGTCCCTCTCTCTCCCTTGAGCACCTCTCACTCGTCTAGTGTAGACTTGTCCTTCACGCGAATGTGTGCGAGCCAATTCAAGCGCAACTCGTGTATCGTCATGTGCACCCCTACAATCAATTCTCCTCTACAATAAGGTGGCTATCCTTCTGAAGATACCCTGAAAACAATGAAATAAATAAGTTGGCATGGTGACAATGTGATCAAATAATAAAATGTCAATGTAATCAAATACCGGACAAGCCTGATGTTGCTGTTATGATGAGGAGGTTGGTTGATCGTCATCATGACTATGACTACGACTATGACTATGACTACGACTATGACTATGACTACGACTATGACGATCTGTTTCGTCATCATGTCTAATGAGATATGGATGTGACACACGACTATACCAGGCGATATAGTCCTCTGTGCATGCATGTGGGCCGACAGTATGTATCAACGCAGTCACAACATTATCAACAAAATGAACCCAACGTGCATTTACCGTTTCAAAAGCAGCCATATCTTGCACTAGAGGAGGATGTGGTATGGTCTGCATCAAACCATACTGTCACACTACCCGATCAGGAAGATGCATCTGGATGGTATGGCCATATTGGAGAAAACCCAAAAAAAAAGAAATCGGCTCGAGAGGTCGACTAACTCTATGAGAATTGTAGGGACGCCAGATGACATCAGAGAGTGTCAATCGATCTAACTGTTCTCTAACATCAACCAACCGAGAGGGATGTCGACTAACCACATACCGAGAAGCCTGTGGAAGTGCTTCGCTATAGCTTGGGGTAACATCCCTATTTCCCATAGATGGGAAGTGCTCGTAAATCCATGCCTATTAATAATAGATAAAGTTAGAGGTAATAAAGTATAATTTGTTAATTAATTTAGTGGTAATAAAACCTGTACCTGTAACAGAGTAATAAAAACGCCCAATTGTTTTGTCCCAACAAGAGAAGCATCTCCTAGCTTGTCATACATATGTGTTAGTGAAGCTGCTCCCCAGGCATAACCACCACACATCGCAAGGTCTCAAAATAGTGGTAAATAAGAAATGGAGACAGATGTGACACTTTTATCAACAAAAATTGTGCATCCAATTAGATGCAACAAATAAGCCTTTGCAGCAAACTCCTAGTCTTCATTCTCATAACATGTGTCGTAGTGATCTCTCAACCAACTGAGGATCACAACATTGTCACGACCATCACGCAAAGCGGCATTCGCAGGACCATGAGGAACGCCTAATAGTTCCAACATCACAAGAACGACTCCACTGTTGTCTAACCCATCAAACATCGAAAACTGCCCCATAATAGGTAGGTGGAGTAGACTTGACTCATTATCCAAAGTGATGGACATCTCACCAAATGGCATATGGAGTGTATTTGTGTCCCGATGCCACCTCTCAACAAATCCGCACATGAGGCCCTTGTCCGTTACCTCATAACACATGTTGCATAGAGGCAACAATCCGCTATTCACAATCAATGCAAACACCTCAGCACGAGGAAGACCAAAGTTGTTAAGTTTTCTCCCATGAGAGACTAATTTTAGGACTCCACGATCTTAAACAAAAAACAACAAATGATATAAAAAAGTTCACATATTAAACACAAACTAAACACAACAAGTTATAACATAATCTTACCTCACCCTCCCACAATCTCAATGCCACATGGTGATTATAACTTACCAAAAAGGAGACACATCAGATGTCCCCAGGAAAACCTACCACCTCACCAGCATCACCACCACTAATACGAGGAACTTCACCACCAATAGGAGGAACATCACCACCAACAAGAGGAGCACTGGATGAAGTACCCCGATCTCCTCTACGAACTGATGTTGTAGGACTTTTCTGGCCTTTAGGCCGGGAACCAGCTCCTCTGGTCCTTATTATATCTGCACAGTGCATAAAGTTAGTGTTAGTTTAAAAAAAAATTGAAAAAATGTGAACCAGATGACATGCTCATCCAGTTTGCGTTTTTAAACAAATGTGAACCGGATGGGGTGCCATCCGGTTGTCTTTTTCAAATCAAAATGATAACTGGATGAAACCCATCCAGTTGTCAAACTCTCAGATCGAAAAACTCCTCGTTCGTCGTTGACAGCCCCCCAAACACCAAATTAACTACTCTAATCAACAATACCACTCACAAATTGCTAATAAACATAAAAAAATTGTTGACCTATGACTTGTTTGGAGGTTTAATTGAAGATTTGGGAGAAATGAACGAAACAGACGACTTGCTTCTTCCTCACACGCAGCTACAGATCCAGATCTATCCAGATCCGTGGTTCTAGAGGCTGAACCGGATGTTATGGAGGTGAAGGAGTGAATCAGATAAACCCACGATGACACTCAAAGCTTCCAATGGTGAGAACGAATCAGATGAAGGGTTAGAGTGAGTGAGAGAACCGGATAAAGGGGGTGGAGGAGGTGAAGGGTATTTTTGTCTTTGCATTTTTTACTTAAGGGCATAGTCGTCTTTTTACAGTGAGTATGACGGTGCAGGAAGAGGGTATGTGGGTGGAGGAAGAATTGTCTGTAATTTAGTAGATGTTATTTTTATTTGAAACCTTGATGGGTTGAGCTTTAATAAAAACCTCACTTTTGTTTGCTTCCTTTTTTTTATTTTTTCCTTTTTTTTTATTTTGTAGTTTATATATATATATATTTTTAAATAAATGACCAAACTTTTCTTTTCTTTTTCCTTTCTTTTCTATTTTTTATTTTTTATTTTCTTTTTTCTATTATTTATTATTATTTTTTATTTATAAAAATGAAATAGTACAAAACTTTTTCTTAATTTAAATGAAAATGATAAAGCAAATGAATATATTTTTTATTTTTTTTCTAAAATGATAAAACCCTAAACCATATTTTTTTATGTTTTATTTTAAATGATGATTTTTTTTTTCATTTTTTTAAAATTGACTAGAAAAAATTATTTTCTTCTTTTTTATTATTATTTTTAGAAAATAATTTTATTTGTCGGGATGAAATCTACTATTGACAACCATTAATTCCTTATTTAGAGTATCTATTGTTTCCTTCTTCCAACAATTTTTACTTTTAGGCAATATCTTCATTTAAGTAACACTTAATTTGTCTTGCAGGATTTACAACACCACTTTTAAGGCATGGTTATTTGTCAATGTTTTACTTTATACGCATAATTTCTTGCTTTCTTTACTTATTTTCTTTCACTCTTTGTGATGTTAAATCTAATATGTTTCCCTGATAAGTAACACCATGTTATGTATTGTTAGGGAAATTGTTGATAAGGTTGGAGATTCTAGGTATTAAGTTGTAGTTCTGGACTTCATAAAAATAGATTAACTCGTGAACTATATTGTTTTTCCAATTTAATATAGAAATATATTTGTTGTAAATTAATCAAATTGTCTAAAGACAGAAAGAAGAAACAATCTACGGTTGTCACAATAGTTATGATGTTAATGATGAGATTTTGATTTAGAAGTTGATTAACGATTTATATTTCTTAGCTAGTATCTAGGAGACTAGGAAATTTACATTCGGTTGTATTTACTTTTGGGTTCTATTTAAGACATCTATCATGTATGGACTCCTGTGACTTTTCTATTGTTATTGATATTGTTATCGATTGGCAATTATGAAGAGAGTTGCGGACTCAATGCTTTATACATGTAATTATATATGATTTTGTTTCTACTAAGGGAGTTTGTTGATTGATTGTTTCATATTTATGATTCTATTTATGTTAAATTAAATAAATTTTCATATAATAAGAAATACTACACCTACTTACGGTCACTTAGTTTAAAGTTTAAAATTTAAAATTTATAAATTAAAAAAAATACCTATGGACTAGAGTTGGTGTACAATAAGAAAAACGTAAAATGTTATTATCGATGGATTTTAGTGACAAAAAATTTTGCCATCAATTTATCGACAAATTTATTGATAGATTTATCGACGAAAAAATTTACCGCCAAAATTTTTTGTTGGTATATTCATTAATAAATTGACCACCAATGTATCGATGAATTAAATTCGTCGATAAATTAACTGTCAATTTACTGATGGATAAATTTTATCCATAAATCACCAACTAAGTTACCGATAATTTTATTCCATCAATAATAATAATAATAAAAAACTAATATTAATATTTATAATAATAATAAGAACAATATAATAATAATAATTGTAATATTTACAATACTAATACTAATAATAATAATAATATTAAAGATATTGAGAGTAATATTTATAATAATGATAATATTAATTATAAAAATATTAATATTGATAATAATAATATAATAATAATAATTTAATATTTATAATAATAATGATACTAATAATATCAATAATAATAGTAATAACAATATCATAATAATAATACTAATAATTATTGTAATTGTAATAATAAATATAATAATAATCGTAACATAACAGAAAAACTATTTTGGTGTGATGATTATGAGTTCTCTCAAGCGGAGAGGTCCTGGATTCAAGTCTCTTGTATTGTATCTAACAACTTCAATAAATCGTTAATAGATGTGTTATAAAAATAATAAAAATGATAATAATATATTAATTATAATAATTTCATTAGTAATTAGTCAATAATTCGCATTTACCGATGAATTGTTCGTTGATAATTATTGTTTTTTTTTATAGTGGTGGATAATGTGCACGTACATCACCCATGGATTAAAGTTGGTAAGTATTACCTACAAACTGGAATTGGTGGATAATATCTACTATAGACTATAATTGGTGGTAAATTTTAATATTGTTGGACACAATGCAAATAAATATTTATTTTTTCAAGGACTTAAAAACCTAAGTTTTATAATTTATTAAGTATTCAATTTGAAAAAAAAAATATTGGGTACTCAAAACAAAAATGGTAACATATGCTAGGGCATAATTGATAATTCATATTATTATATGTGAGTTTAAATTTAATAATCTTGCTAAAAACACTCATTGTTTTCATGATAACGAATAATACCATGTTTTTGTGTCTAATAATATTATTTTAAACTAATATATTAGTTCTATAAAGGATTGTTGAATAGAGCAAATGAAAGCAGTTTAAGAAAGTTGTTTAGCAAGAAGTTTATTGTAATACCTTAGAAAATAGTTATAGAATAAAATTTAATTTTAGAGATAAATTTAATAACAGTTAAATATTTTTTTAACAGAAGAGTTGTTTAAGTAAATAAAAGATAGTTATTTACCTTTTATTTTTATAACAACCACCAACTCTCTCTCCCTAAGAAGATATTCTCTCTAAGAAGATATTTTATCTCTCTAAAAAGATATTATGTTTTATTCTAATAAAAACTACTAACTCTCTCTCTAAGATATTCTATCTCTCCTAGAAGATATTTTGTTTTGTTCTAATAAAAACCACCAATTATCTCTAAGAAGATATTATCTCTCTAAGAAGATATTTTATTTCTCTAAAAGATATTTTGTTTTATTCTAATAAAAACTACCAACTCTCTCTCTTTCTTTAAGAAAATATAAAGTCTTATGAAAACCATCATCTCTCAAACAAATCCTCTTTAAAATTTTCTACCTTCTCTCTAGATTTGTGATCTCATAGGTTATCAGATTGACAATCAGAGGACATCTTTAAATACCTAGCGTTGAGTAGATCAAGAGTGATCGATCAGATTCTTGAACAAAGTTAGATTGCCTGTGATTTTAGGATTTTTGTGTATCTCTACTCTATAGAGGTAAGAGAATCTAGTTTGAATATTTTTAATAAATATTATAATTACTTGTTTCGTGAATTTGGGTAAGGGAAGCTAGTTTGAATGCTTTAATAAATATTATAATTACTTGTTTTGTGAATTTGGGTAAGGGAAACTAGTTTGAATGTTTTTAATAAATATTATAATTACTTGTTTTGTGAATTTGGGTAAGGAAAACTAGTTTGAATATTTTTAATAAATATTATAATTACTTGTTTCGTGAATTTAGGTAAGGGAAACTAGTTTGAATGTTTTTAATAAATATTATAATTACTTGTTTTGTGAATTTTGGTAAGGGAAGCTAGTTTGAATGTTTTTAATAAATATTATAATTACTTGTTTTGTGAATTTGGGTAAGGGAAGCTAGTTTGACTATTTTTTTTATATATATATATATATTGTAATTATTTATTTTATTAAATACGAATTGGATGAATATGGATGGAATGGAATGAATGTTTATGTATGGTATGATGTAGTATCAATGTTTGTGAATAATGTGGTATGTGATCGAGACATAGTATCTTCAGGAAAGGAGATACCCGTGTTGAGATTATTAGGATGTGCATTGTTTGGGGATTCCTAAGGAGGTATCATGACTCTACTGGTACATTGGATTCACATGGATGAAGATTACCAGTTGGTAAAGAGTCGAAGGAGGTTCATATGGTCCTGTCCGAGGTTTGAAATATGAGCCCGATCGGAGTAGGACATATGAATTAACCCTGTGCATATGGGGTCCAAGGTTTGAAATATGAGCCCGATCAGAACAGTTAGGTGGTATATGACAGGTGCACACCTTTGAGTCTAACTCAATGCACGAGTCTTTTGGAAGTAGAGAATTTAGTGTCTTTGTTTGTGAGTCAGTGTATGTATGATGTGAGATGAATTATGAACGATTAAATTGTTGTTGTTTTGTTGAGATAGAAATCCAATTTATGAAAATATGTATTTTTTTGAAAACTCTCTAGCTTACCCTTTCCTTTTGTGTTTTGTTTTTAAAACTGCGATGATCGTGTATATTACACGGGAACAGAGAATTTGACAGGTGGTGTGAGTTCCAGTGAATTGAGATGGAGAAGCTTCATTTTATTTTATTTGTAATTTTACAAAGATATTTTATTAAATCTTATGCAGAGAAGTATAATTTGAAATACATGATGAATGTATGAATTTCTATATTCAAGTTTATTATATAATTTTTTATGCAATAAAATTTCTATTATATGAAAAATATAGGATGTTACATTTATTATGCGCAAAATAAAAAGGAGTCTTATAAATATCTTCACAGTCTATCTTTTTTTAAAGATAACCAACACATAAATAATACAATTGTAATAGGGTTTAGTAATAATACTAAATTTATACAGACTCACCTTAAATCGGACTACATTTAGTTCTCTAATGCTAACAACATTGTATTTCACTATTAAAATATCATTTTGACTTACAATGAGTACATAATCAACAAAACTACTCTAAGCTAAGTAGAGGTAATCAGAATCGGGATCACTATGGAACGACATAAATTTTTTGATAAGAGATAATGGAGTTGTTACCATAATTTTATTAAAAAAAATATAGAAAAATTCCTTTATGAAAAAATAGTTTTCGAAACTAAATTTGAATTTGAGAATGGATTATGCGTAGGGAAGATATTAACGCCCTACTAAATCCATTCTAAAACCTTTAATTAAATGTGCAAAATTAATATAATTTTTAAATATTTATTTTCTCGAAAAATTATATGTAAAAACTATTTTTCAACTACTTATTTTTAACATGAAAAAAACATTTAGAAAATTATCTATTTAAATTTGATAAAGATTAACTTGGTCCTACATTTTACAATGAAAAGTCAGGATTATATAATTCTTTTAATAAAAAGAGTTGATATTTAAGTTTTCAACTTTTAATTTTGTAGTATTCTAACGATAGTGTAGTTTTACCATTTAAATTGCTTAAAAAGGATAAATAACGTAAGAGCTATATTTAATACATTTTTACACATAAGCGAAGATAATATAAAATATAAATTGAAATTACAAATTGTTGTATCAATTTTATTCAGAAAGAAATATTTGATTAAATACAATTTTATTATATTTAAATTATTTTAAATAATTAAACATTGAATATAAGAGTACCCGTATAGTGATATATGTATATATATACTAAAAATTATTTAAGTTAATTATATTTAAATAATTTGTATCTCCAAGTATAATAACTATTAAAATTTATTTATTAAAATTAATTTAAATTATAAAATATAAGACACCTGGTATCATGCATATTTTTAAACTTTATTCAAATGTATAAAAGTGGTGTAAAAAAATAGTTTTAAAAAGAAGCTACATTTTATAGTGTATGCCTCTTTCGGTGCGTCTCGATCTGTTTCTGCCTCTCGATCTCTCTCTCCATCTGGGTCTCTCTCTGTATCTCGGTTTCTCTTGTGTCGTTTACGTTAAGGTTTTCATTGGTCAAGTTGGAGACTTTTTACCTTAATAGTATTCTTTTATTTTTTTTATTTCCTTTAATAACACACTTTATTCTTTAATTCCTCAAATAGCACTCTTTTTTATTTTTATTTTTTTGTTTTTTATATAAAAATAATACAAAGAAAATAAAATGAAATATTTTATAGGTATTTTAACTAATTCATTATAATAAGAAAATAAATAATAAATTATTTTATTTTATATTTTATGACAAATTTAAATTTAGAAGAATAAATTATATTAAAATAAATTATAATAATTTTATAATTGTATTTTTATATTAAAATTGAAATTGAAAAAAAGTTATAATAAATTATAAAATTGTTATTTGAATTAAAATTTGTATTTTTAGTTTTTTAAAAGTATATCTAAATAATTAATGGAAAAAATAAAATAAAATTATTGGGGTATTTTTTATAAATGAATATTAATTAAATGGTTTAAAAGTTTCAAATGAAATTTAATTTTTTTGTGAATTGCTTTTGAATGTTATATTTATTAGTTAAAAATTGTTAATTGTTGAAATGATGTAGTACATATTTAACGTAAAGAGGAAAATAAATGACATACATATATTGATTAAATAGTTTAGTTAATGGTATATGAAATACTTTGTGTGAAACAAAACATAATCAATGATAAGAAGTAGATGCTCTAGCAATGTTGTGACATGTTCTCTTTGTCTGTCCTGGCATTTAACAATGTGAACATTTTTTTGGACCGACCTTGTTGTTCCCTTATGTCCATATCAGTCCTTATACGACTTGACTTAGGCCTCCCCTTTAATGTTCTTTTCACGTCTGGATTTGGGCATAGTATCTGACCAGTGTAAGTAGGTCAATAGTCTTCATTTCTAAGTTCACCAAATAGACCTTTGTAGACATGAGAGACTTGTTTTAAAGTGTACATAGGTGAGATGTACACAGCAAAATCGTGGTGTGCATATTTGCATGTTGCAAGCACATGAGAGTATGGTAGGTGTAACTTTTGAAATTTTCCATAGTAACACCACAATTCGTCCAAGCGAATTACAAACCAGTCTGCTGGTCATATTTCTCTTGGATTATCTCTCTTCTACCAAAAATCTAGTGTTCCTCCTGTCAAAGGAAAAAACTGTATGAGTGTTTGCCTTTGAATGTGCATCTTCTAATACTTTTGCCTCAACTTCAGAGTAGTTATGTCCAACAACCATCATAGCTTCTACTTGTCTACCTCTTTTTATGAAGAATTTGTTGCAGCGGGTGTATGTAGTATCAACACTCGATTTCATCCGGTTAAATAAATAATAAAAAATATAAACAAATTAGTGATTTGGTTTTGTGAGCCATGCTATGTTCAAGACTATTCAAAATTGTTCAAGAGATAAAATATGAGTGAAATAACAGATAATGAGATATTCCAAAATATTTCTCTCCTTAAAAAAAGAAAAAAATAAAAGAATTAGAAAAAATACAAATTTAAAAAAATTTCCTTAACTCTCCGTAACTTCCCACTCAATCTTAACTTCTCACAAATAAAAATAAAAATAATAATTAATAATAAAAAAATAAAAATAACATAAAACTAAAAATATAAAATAAAACAATGAAACTTAAAAATAAGATAAAACAAAAATCATAAAAAAAGAAATTGAAATTGTTTTGAAACTGCTTCTTGATCTACACGTTCAATTCATCTTTAAAATAATAACAAAAAAAAAAAAGACTGAGTCAATCCATTGAACTACTTTCTTTTAATAATAAAATAATATAAAAAATAATAATAACAGAAAAAGATAGGTTGTGAAATGGTTCCTTCCTACTTCCCACAATCCTATTTTTCCGTAAGTCACTTATCTGATAACTGTTATCATTTATATTATAAATCACTCAATTCTCATTGAGGAGGGCACAAAAAAAAAAACCAAGCATAGAGCATATTAAAAGAAAAGAAGAGAGACAACGAGAAAAAGAAAGGAGAAAGATTGAGAGAAGAATAAACAAAGAAAAAGAGAACACAAAGAAAGAAAGAGGAGGGATTAAAAGTGCATCGTCCTTTTGAAGAACATGTATGTTTCAATTTGGTATGGTATAATGTATATGGTTCCTCCGCCATTTCTTTTTCTTAGTTCTCATAATGTTTGTAACATAAAAACTAAAGTAAAAATCCAAATTTCTCTTTTTATTGTTTTTTTTAAAAAAGGAAAAAAATCATTTTTATTGCATTTTCATTCTCGGAAACTCTATATTCTTATCTCTTTGCACGTACCCCACCATGCTGCCGCCATGCTCCTCCACAAAATACACACCCCACTCCTTTGAGCATCACTTCGTGAACCAAACCTTAAAACTAAATACATGCGCTCCTCAAGGTCTACCACTCCTTCAAGACCTTCTTACGTGAAACAAGACCACGGTTTGGCTTCCTTAACCAACATGGCTGCATGCCATGGAGCTAACAATTTCGTCTCTAGGTCCATGACCATGGGTTATGCCTTCACTGCACCCCCTCCAAGCCAAACTCACCTGCGAACACCATTCATGGTGCCACATGCAGCACCACTTTACCCCCAAAAACAACACCATTTTACCACCAAAATAACACCACTTTACCTCCAAAAACAACACCACTTTACCCCTAAAAACAGCACTATTTTACTTTTAAAACCGCACCATTTTACCTCCAAAACAACACCTAAAAACAATACCATTTTACCCCAAAAACAGCACCCAAAAAATAGCACAATTTTACCTCCAAAACTGCACCAACACTGCACCAAAAATAACATCATTTTACCTCTAAAACAACATCATTTACCCCAAAAACAACATCCAAAAAACAGCACCATATTACCTTCAAAACTGCATGACTTTACCTCTTAAATAACAGCCAAAACAGTACCATTTCACTTCAAAAACTGCACCAAAAAACAGCTCCTAAAACCCACCTAAAACAACCTCTAAAAGGACCCAAAACCCAACCACGTTAGCTCCTAAAAGCACCCCAAAACAACCCCTAAACTCATTCCAAAACAGCCCCACCAACTCTAAACCTTAACACCACACACCCCACCATATTCTCCTACATGCTCATCCAACTTTCTCACAAAAAAGTCACCACATAACAACCGAAACCGCTGCACACTGCTTTGGCTTTTGTTGGGAGTAGTAGCACTTGACTTTCGGTGCCAATGATAAAGAAACCAAAAACGTTTTATTTCATAGATCCCTTTCCCTGCATTCACATTGGTATGGAAATTGTAACCTTGCATGCAAGTGGGACCGCATTCCATTTTACTTTTTTCAAATGCCAATTTTTAAGTCGCATACACATGTGGGGTTCTTATTGACGTGGAAGTTGTAACTTTGCATGCATGTGGGTTCCACTAGCTATTAAGTTTTCCCAAAAGCCCATTCATATTCACGTTTCAATTTTTTGCATGCATGTGGACCCCACTTTCCTTTATTCCTTGCCAAAAGCTTTAACATAAATATATGTGTCAATATGCATCCGTGGTTAAGGATAGTTAAATGTTTTAGGAGTATTTAAATGTATGTAGGCCACATTTCGACTTTGCTAAAAACATAATGTTTTGTTCACGTGGCTTTGCCATTTATGAAAGAAATATGTCAATTTATTTTCTAATAATCTTAGGTCATAATATCCTCTTCACGTGGCTTTGCCATTTATAAAAGAAATATGCCAATTTATTTGTTGATAATCTTAAATATCAAATGATCGTTTGCATCATGCGATATTTAATATTATTATTCTAAGTTTTTTTAATATCAAATGGCCGCACGCGTCACGCGATATTTAATACAAAACTTTGGATACTTTTTGGGATATTACATGTTTTAATAATGTTAGATATCAAATGGTTGTATACGTCATACGATATTTAATTTTTTTAGATATCAAGTGACCCCATGCGTCATACGATATTTAATGTAAAACTTTGGAAATAATCTTTCGGGGTATTATATTTTTTAATAATGTTAGATATCAAATGACCGCACGCGTCATACGATATTTAATATTATTATTCCAAATGTTCTTAAATATCAAATGGCCATACGCGTCAAGCGGTATTTAATATGAAAATTGGGAAATAAATCCTTTTAATATCAAATTTCAAATATAAAAAAATTATAAAAAATTTCACAAATAAAAAAATATCAACTCAACAAACCATCTTATCCAAAGAACTACGTATCCCTGATTCTCCATCCATTCCTGATGGAGATACGTAGGAGCAAGATCAAACCTTGTCGGGCCCCTTAAAATATATATATATATATATATATTTGTTTGCTTTTATCCTCATTTTTGTCTTATTTTTTTTTGGAAAAATAAACATTTTGAAAATTACACTCATTTTATTTATTTAATTAAAGGTACCGTCTTAGGACGGGCGTTGTGGGGGTGCTAATACCTTCCCCACATGTAACCGACTCCCGGACCCAAAATCTGGTTTTCACAGGCTTGTCTTATCTTTTTTCGATTTTTCCATAGTTTTCCATATAAACTATGGTGGCGACTCGACTCTACTGGGGACGAAAACTTGAGAGTCAAGCGAGTTTTAATGAAATAAGTAAATATGAGTGTGATTTTCTAAATGTTTGTATTTTCCTTTCTTTTGTATATATGTATGTTTGTTTGTTCGTGTTGGAATAATTGAACCCTAGGGTAGAAGACACGTTGTTAGCACCAGTGGACTGATGCAGTGATTTGATGAATTCAACCAAGTGAAGATGCTCTAGATCATGTGATGGATGGGTGAAGACCTCTTGAAGTTTGAAGAATTGAATCTAGGATCTAGAAATGTGTTGTGGGAGTAAGTTTGAAGTTCAAATTGGTGAGGGTTATGATCTCAATCGAAGAAGGGCTCTTTAATAATTTTTCTAAATAAATAAAACATTTGAAAAATTGATAAAAGCAAAAACTGATTTTTTAAATAACGGTTATAACTAACTGAGAAAAATCTAGTCGACTAAACTGTGATTCAGTCGACTGAAACCGTTATGACAGTTGGTCTATAAATACTTGGCGCGCGAATTTTTAAATATTATTACAGAGTAAGAATTGTGAGAAGATTTCTGAAAAGAGAGAAAAGCAAAAGCGATCTACAGTTTTTCATCAAGAAACGAATCAAGCTACATGTTTTACTTCAAGAACTGATTTCTTGAACAAAAGAATAGGAGCCATCTGCTGACTGAGATCATTGCGCTACTGATTTGATATTCTGACTAAGCACTCTATCCTTATTCTCTTATATTCGTGTATTCT
>Ga0209700_107263_pt1 | contig 15932 bp, 8 predicted proteins | sample SiratroredBW_FD_187528 | JGI IMG/M metagenome (GOLD analysis project Ga0209700, IMG submission 187528) | Root nodule microbial communities of legume samples collected from California, USA - Siratro red BW (SPAdes) (version 2) | ecosystem: Host-associated > Plants > Roots > Nodule | place: USA...
ATTAATAATATTATTACTAGATATTATTAATATTATTTATATTTAAATAAAATTGCTTTTATTATTAATAATATTATTAACAAAATATTATTGTTGTTATTATTAATTTTATTATTAGTAATATTATGATTATTATTATTATTATTAATATTATAAATATTATTAATAATGTTAATATTAGTATTATTATTAATTATAGAAATTATAATTATAATAATAATAATAACAATAATTATAATAAAAATGCTAATAATCATATTATGACAATAATGTTGCTCTGGTTTAGTGGTAGGTTCAGTTCTGTTGGTGCATATTTTTCTCCTTCAAGTTATATCTATGAATGCTAAAATTACTTAAATTGACTTTTGCTAATTGAATTTGTTGCTTCAATTTTTGTTAGAATTCTCGTATCTTCTCTATGGTACCAAACAATCAAAACAAAATCTTAAATTTGGTATTGGATATTTGAAATAAAATCACATATTTAAACTTTCTATATTGATTATGAGTGGAAACTAAGTGAAAAACAAATCAAAATAGCTTGAATATGTTACTTCAATCTTATGTAGATTTTTTGGATCACCATTTTGGTACTAAACAATACAAACTAAGTGAACTTTGATTCTAGCACTATACAACTCAAATCTTCAAAATTCTGAGTATTGTATTTCGAATTTGTTCAAAAAGAAAAACTAAAACAAAATAGGTGCATCACTGATTAAAATGAAAATAAAAAAAAACATATTTTTGCAAAAATTTAACTTGAACTTGAACGAAAAAATAGGGAATAACAAGATGTTTTTAATTTTACATTTTTAGTCATTAAAATGTGTTTTATCTTTCAATTAAACTTAAATTAAGTTTAGTTTTGAACAATCTCTACTTCTAAAAACTCTTTTTAATCACATATATCATCAAATTTAGTTCATATAAATTTAGGAGCATTAGATGCTTAGACTGTCTACTCTAAAAAACTCATTAGACGCTTAGACGGTTTACTTTGAAGAAATAATAAACATTGAGATCGTCTACTATGAAGAGATTGTATTTGACGTTTTAACTTTGATAGTCTATTATGAAGGAACATAATAGATGTTGAGACAGTCTAATCTAACTAAATTGGGTAGATGCTTTGATTGTCTACTCTACATGAATTGGATAGGCGCTTTGACCGTCTACTTCTCAAATCTTTGTTCACTTACTCCTCTAACTTTTGATCGTCTACTTCTCCAATCTTGGACCATTTACTCCTCCAATTTTTGTTTATCAACTCTAACTCTAATAGTCTACTTTGACCAACTCTGACTATCTAACATTGCAGGTTTTGACCTTCTAATCTACATAAATGATGTAATCTATTCTACAACTTCACTGTTAAAGAAAATGATTACATATTAAACTTAATTTATTATCATCAAAACATAACTTCAAACACAAGATTTTCTAATGAATGTCAAGCATGAGAACGTCTAAAGAGTGTTAAATATCAGATCGTTTAATGACTCAACAGTTTACCTATAGATATTTACATAAGCATTACAATCCATAGATAAAATTTGGGTTACATATGAATTTTATGTATGAATTAATATTTGTACATAACAATCATATTTATTCATAGGTAACACGAATTAATTTGGTTGCACATTTTTGTAGAAGAAAATCAATATGTAATTTTATCACGCTGGGGAGGGAAAAGTTTTCAAAGGATAGAGTGGTGTCGGGTGCCACTTCTTAGGCCGAGCGTGAGCCAGAGTATTGCTATGAGTTTTTAATGCATTTTTTTTGTTGATCATCTTTTCATTGTATTACAACATGTAGAAGTAGTAACCTGTGATTTTGATGTATTGGTAGAATATCATTTTGAACTTAGTGCTTTTAGGAATAAAATACCGAGTAAGAATAATACAAAATGTTGGGAACCTCAATTTGTTGTGTCAAAATTTTATTTTGTACTACAATTGCATTTGTGGTGTGCAAAAGTTCAGTACACCTTTCCTATGGATCGTTTTCCTGTTGTGTAGAGCTTGCCTATCAATTAAGAATAAAGAATTTATAATTGTTGTGATGCTTTGCATCCAATGCCATCATAGGTCCTCCAATTGTAGCATCTAGAAACATTTTTATGTGTGGTCTTTAAATCATATGATCTATATCCTAAAATCTATGGTTAGGACATTTTCTAAGAAATAGCTGAAATCTCTCCCATGCTTCATAAAATGACTCATCTTTTCCTTGGATGAAAGTTGAAATTTCGTATACTCACATACCTTATTGGAGGAAAAATTTTGGTTAGGAATTTGATCTCCAAATCTATCCAACTGGTCAAACTTTGGTTTGGTTGAGATTTTATCTATTCCTTAGCATCACCTATTAGAGAAAATGAAACAACTTCAAGTAGGCTCCTCTTGGCCTACTTCAAATCCCATAGTTGTATACAACCCACAGAAAGTGTCCAAGTGAGCTGAAACTAAATTTAAGAATGTAGGTTTAATTTCCACTCCTCTTACTACTGGTGGAATGGGAAATATAGAAAAGTTTCTAATAAACCATTTAGTCGCCTCTGGTTTTCAAACAATTTTTTTTTGAGTTCTCTAATGTTGTATAGAGCTAACCCATGTCATTTCCCTAGGAAACTTAACACTCATCAAATTTTGTTATCAACTTTCTTTATTTGCAAAATTATCAAGAAAGGGATTTTTGTGTTATAAACTGGAAAGTTTAAACAGATCAACCTAACTACAAATCTGAAATTACAATGAAACTAGCTTACAATTACAGTAACAGTTCATTAGTCATTCATTTATCCTAACTACAATTGCAATCCATGAGTTTAACCCTAACTAATATAACCTTGCTAAAATTAAATGCACAATAGGACAAGAAATGCCCACTCAGTGTGCCAAACTATTAGAAATATACACTGAAAAGGATCATCATAAATCAAATATAGTAAAGTAATTAAATCTAGAGCAAAAACATTCAAAGAAACTATCATCATGAGAATAATCTTTATAGTAACAGTGCAAGAAATTGAAATCACTTAACAAGGAGAAATGTAAAAGAATCAATATGTAAACATTCAACTGAGAATGAAAATTGCTTACAGTCATAGTAGAATCCAAAACCCTAGACATGACAACTTCACTCCAAACGCATATTATAATCGGTGAATCTCTTATAAGTGCTGAATAAAAGAATTTTCTAACTCTAGAAACATAAATCGATTACGGAAAAATGAAGAAATTGGAAGAATTCAGAAAAAACAAGAACACAATACTCTCCTCTCCTTTCTCTTTTCGAAACCCTTGCTTTTCGAAAAGTAACAATGAAAAGTCTTCAAGAAGTTAAAGTTGTTAAATCCCTTTTTATAGTACTCTACTCTTCCTCGAAGGTCCTCTTTACCACCCTTGAAAGGTGTTTTTAAGATTTCCATATTAATTGGTTACTTTGTGTGCAATATTTTCGATAATTGCCCTTGCAGTTTTCATCAATTTTCCTCTGTATCCCTCAATGATTTGTTGTCTAGTAGATATTCAAATTTTCCTCAAGCTTCAATTACTCTTTTATTCCTATGCTTCCAATGTTTCCATTAAAAATCTAGCTACTTCATTAATTCCTAAAAAAATAAAAATTCAGCAAAACAAAGTGTAAAAAATTGTGTTGGCTGAAATACAAGAGGGTGGGATGGGGTGAATTGGATTTCAAAAACTTTTTCAAAACTATTTAACCTTTTAAGAAAATTCAAATAAGTTTGATAAACTGGATCTTTATTGACCTTACTGAGCAAAATAGTAGAATGAATAAGCAAACAGAATACAATCCAGTCACAAAACAATGCAGCAAACCAAACAGTTTTATCAGAATTCAAATGTAAGTACGGAAGCGATTTAGTTTACTACACAGAAACAAAATAGAAGTTAACCACACAAAATGAACTGATCAACTTCAATTCAATCAACAATTCAAATTATTATGAATCAATCAAAAATAAAATTCTTTTTATTAAAGAAACAATTATTAAAAGATGTTTAAGTCTTATATCAATTATAGATCAATTATAGATTCTGAAAACAGTTTATACAGTGAACTAGTCAATTAAATCAGTGATCAAGAAGGAGAAAGAAGATTCAAGAATACAAAGGTTTTTATACTAGTTCACCCACCAAACGAGCTACGTCCAGTCCCTCACACACAGTGAGGATTTCACTAAAACAAATGATCAACTGATCAAGTTTACAACACTTGCCCACGGCAAGACAACACTGCACTCGCAGCAACCACTGCTGAACGTACAGCAGACCAAGAAACCACACAGAGTCCACTGTGCGTTTCAAGAACTCTCTTGCTGAAACCCACAACAAGTCACAGTTATACAAAGTCCACTGTATAACCCATAAACGTCTCACTACAACCAACAGTAGACCACTGCTGAACCCACAGCAGAACAAGAAACTACACAGAAACCCACTGTGTGTTTCAAGAATACCCTTGCTGACACCTACAGCAAGTCACAGTTATACAGAACTCACTGTATAACCAAGAAACGCCTCACAGTACAGTCTCACTGTGCCACAAATTACACCCTAGTAATTCAAGAACACAGTAGCAGTTTCAATACAGGTGAAAGATTAACACAATCACAACAATACAAACACTTCTATACAAAGGATTACGAAAGTAATAAAGAAAGGGTATAGAAGGCTTAGTCTGATGATCAAATCAGTGAAGAAACTGTCTCAGTCAAATCAAAGCTCCAGTAGCAGTTCAAGAAAACAGTTCTTTGATGAAAACGTTGATTGATCTTTGATCACTAGACTTAAGGACGCTTTTGCTCTCTTTGAAATCTCAAATATTCTTGCTCAAAAAATGTTTAGAATGATTTTTCGTATCTTTCAAAATTTCGCGCCAGCTATTTATAGACAACTGCCATTTAAAATTCAGTCGATTGATTTTTCAAATAGTCGACTGTTTTTCTTCAGTTAGTTAAAAACGGTTGTTCAAAACGCAAGTTTTGATTTTAATGATTTCTCAAAAATTTTGTTAATACAGAAAATACTTGTGGAGCTTATCATTGATTAAGATTGCATGCGTCACTGATTAGACCTCAAACTTACCCCACAACACACACTCCTAACTTCTAGACCAAGTCTTCAATCTTCATGAAATCTTCATGCATTCCACATATGCTCATAAGGTCTTGAACATCTTCACTTGGTTGGCTTCATCAAATTATCACAGTAGCCCACTGGTGCAAACATAAAGAAATATGAATAGAATTCTACTCAAGTAAAAAAAAATTATCAAATAACAAAATTTTCTTAAAATATCTAAATTCTATGAAACTATAAATTTGAATGAAAAACTAGTAATAAAAGCAAAAAGAATGCTTATAACATGCAATTAATCTAAGAAAAGTGTGAATAAAACAAGTGTTATCAGTGTCTTGGTCCTTGATGCACAACATAATCTCCTAATGTCCTTCTTGGAGGATTTACAACCCTCCCATGTGCCTGATGAACCATTTCATTAGATATGTGAATGGTATGAGATGTTTGTGAATGAGAAAGAGAAGGTCCCTACTTTGTTCTTTCTTTTAGCTTTCCTAGCTTTGCTCTATTCCCTATTGATACTTTTTCCAAACAACAAATTATTTATAGAAGCTTTTCCTCAAATGAGCAAAAATTATAAGTAAAATAAATAAAAAAAAAACAATGCATGAGTGTAATATAATGAACAAAAATTTTAAAACAAAATTAGCTATTTTTATAACAACTAAGTTATATAGAGCTTGATGAAAGATTTAATCAAACCATTAAGTAATTAAACTAATCTCCGATAATGGTACCAAAAACTTAATGTATCATCTCAGCAAGTAGATCAAGTCAAGTGTAGTACAACTAAAAGGGGTTGTTATATCCTTAGGGATTAGAAAGTATCTTAGAAGTTGTTATGCCTTTTGTAGAAAATGATATGAATACTAGAGTTGTAAAAAGGCAAGATAACTACAAATTGAATCTAGGAATAGTTGAATGCAAATAAATGTTGAAGTTTTAAATGTGATCAAGTATTGGGATTCAATAAGACTTAAACAAATCTGCACTTCTTATTTATATATACAATATATAATTGTTCTTTTGTTCAACAAAATTAAACCGAGGTAATCCCTTAATCTTGATTGTCTAAGGGCTAAATCACATTAAATAATTCATTGACTTGATGTCATTTAGTCCCTGCATTAAGATCATAACAATATATCCAAAAATTACACTCTATTTCCCATAGTTGCATTCTTTGGTTGATTGAATTTAGTTCAAAAAAATATATATTTTATCATATCATTCACTTCCTAAGATTAATTAGTGATTATACTAATTAAAATATTAAAGTACAAAACTCAATCGGTCGAGAACATGTTATAGCTACATTATATGTACAAAAAAAGTTATAATGTCCTCCAATCCCAATCTAAGAATTAACTATTTATAACGAGAAAGATATATAAATGAAAATAAGATAAAATGTAAATAAATAACACAACTCTCAAGTGTCTTCAACCTGAGCACTCTTTTTTTTAAGTTATAGTTCAATTCTAATGCTAAGATAAAGTCACTTGAGTGCATGCGCCCAACCTCTCATTTTGCTGCTCAACTAATAGAGCTTCTTCACAAGAAGGTTTCCTCAATGCTTATCTTTCTATGGCTACGCTCAGCAGATGACTTTGCTTCAGTTTGAGACTTTCTTTATGCTAAGCACTTTTTGACTTCCCTTAGATAATCCTGTGCTAAAAAAAGTCGCCTCTTTGGAGTAATTTCGCTTAGCACATTCAGCTTCGCTCGGAGCTGGGAAGCACAAAAACGGGGTGCCCTTTACTTTGATTCTGCTTAGCACATGGCTTTGCTAGATCCAAATTCGCTCAACTGCATAAAAAATCTTACAAAATTGGATAAAACTTCATTAAGCTCTTCAGCTTTCAAACAATTCCAGATTCTAAGTTGATTGTAAATTTATTTTGCAAAATATATTCCTATTTATACTATTTAAGTGTCTTAAATTAAGATTGAAACAAGTAAATTGTACGCTTATCAGCCAATTCAAGGCATTGCTCAATGTTATTTTGTGAAGTGAGTCTCTCGGGAAAATGCAATTTGGCTAAGTATATGGGGACTAATGCTACAGCCCAACATTGTTTTGTTCATTTGATGTTACATTAGAAATAGGATAACAATTAAGGATGATCTACATAGAAGAAATGTATAGTTAAGCACCAACTTACGTTCATTGTGGAAATTGAGCTAGTAAAATCATTTACTGTTTAACCAAAGAAAAATGGATTCGATTTGGATGTCATCCTATTTGTGGGTAGAGACATATTTGTTTGCCAAGCAATCTAGTAGATCATTAGGTGGTATTTGGAATATGAAAAATGCTCTGGTGTTTAGAAATGAAGCTTTTGATAAAGGTGTTTTAAAGAAGTACATGTTGAGAATGAATGTAAAATCCTTGTTTTCATTCTTCTCCTTGTCTAATCCAAGTATTTGTTTACTACATGGTTCAGAATTCAATGGAGATAGGTGAGTATTCTTAATTTTATTTATTTATTTATTTTGTTTTATGGAGGATGTGAAGTAAGGTGTAAATAGAGCCAAAATATGGGGTTGATTTGTGTGAGTGCTTTCTGAGTTTTAGTGACACAGAAAACTCGCATGTTTGTAAAGACAATTTTCTACCTAACTCAATTTAAATTTAACAACCCTAATATAAAATATAAACGCTAATTAATTAGTAGCAGTGATGCAATCCATTATAAACTTGTCGTTAAAGGAACTTCTAAAATATATAATTTGAACCCATTACATCTCACACAGCAACATATAATGTAAAATAATTAAATTTTAAAATGATAACAAGGAAACAATGAACAGTTAGTTCCATAAACGCATTTTTATGAGAATCAAAAATTGACTTCCAAATATCTAAATCTAATAAATACAACTCAATTTTTTTTTTCCTCAATAACAAAAAATATATATAAATGAGTGCAATGAGATTATCCCAACCTATTTACACAAAAGCACCTGACATACACAAGATTACTTGTCAGTGCGAAAAAAAAAAACCGGAGAACCAAACCTTGCAGAATCTGACTGCTTTAGAGAAGAGGCAAGAAGTTTTAAATTATGTGACTAAGCCTTAAACCAAATAGCAGCTTCATAAAGACTAAAATTTGTATAATTATACTAAGGTAGTATCAAAGAGTTAAACATCCAAATTTCAGTGATTATTAGAAAAAGTACAAGTACTTCAATTCAAGCAAACCGACCATACAGATGAAATCTGAAACTATATTTTGTTTCGGGGCAATCGGGCACTTGTCTGCTCAAAGTGCTTAATCAAAGCCTAAAAACCAAAAAGAGAAATCAATTCGAAAACTGAAGAATTGAATCATTTTACCGTTGTTATACAGGAGAAATCAATTTATTCACTAAGAGGATTCCAAAATCAAGCATGCCAAAGTTAAATGAGAATTTTTTTTATCAGAAAAGTATATTTATATAACTATAATAGAACAATTATGGTGTTCTAACTCGTATAAAGAATATGTAGAAGAGGAAATTTTACAACTAAGCTCATGCCACCTCTTCTTGAATATCTTCCCATACTAGTTAAACCAGTCATTCAAAAAGTCTTCATCAAATTTATACTATAGTGATGCCAAACCTGCATATATGTCCCCAAAAAGCATTACAAATGGAACACTGTCAACATGACAAATTGAGTAGTACCCTTTAAATACAGATCTTCAAATACCTTAAACTCTTGGAGAAACATCACTGTTTCCACATACTGAAGAATGATTATCCCAAACATTCCATGACAACTTTGCTACCATTTTCACCATCCAACAAACTGAACTTTTGAGCGTACGATGAGCCAGTATTAATGGTATAGATCCCCATATCATAAGCACAATCCACAAGAGCTGTTGCTGCAATAAGATGGAGAGAAGGGAAGCAGAAGAAAACACTCCACAGAGGAGAAGACCATAGCTTATGATCTTTTCTAGGTAGCAACCGAAAATCTTTGTATGAATCTTGATTCCTAGTAACGCGCCATATATGCTGATGGCTGTCAAGAAAATATGCTTCTGGAGAGGGTATGAGGCAAAGGGGGATTCTTTCTTGTTTTGATACTCAACTTGCATCACACCAAGGAGTATTGGATCAAGAAACACAAAAATGGCATGCCATGGGATTATGGGGCTGAAGTCTTGCTCATATGAAGTAGTTGAGAGGCTATAAAATACAAAAAAAACATGTCTTACTCTCAGCTAATATGAAATATATATAGTAAACATGTGCAAGCTACCTAGGGTTTCTGTCCAACTTTTTTAACAAAAATACAAGTTGAAAGAAAGCCTCATGAAAAGACTTTGTATATTAGTTTTGAATATTTTGAGGTGGCCCTAAACTACTACCACATGCACATATGATAAAAAGTATATATGTTGAAGATGAGGAATGAATTTCTTGCCGTGATATGAAGATAAATCAGATTTTTAATATGATCATGGGATTTGAACTTAACCAATTATATTAAATGAAAGAGGGTACAATAAAAAATGAAAAGAAACAAATCATGCTACTGTTAAAGACATTATGATAATTATATAACAACTTTTCAATTCAATCTTATTTTATTCAGCTTCAGATGAATAAAATAATTAGGTTTGATGCTTTCTGTATTCAGACTTCACTTAAAATAACTAAGAGAATATATAACAAGTAGAAAACAATCCAAATGAACGTAAAGACTAACCTTGCTGGATTATAACATTTCAGATGGCATGTGCAGCCCATAAATTTTGATTTTCTCTGCTTTACTTTCTTAGCCACTTTGGCTCTTCTGAGTTTTCTTCTGCAGATTGAGAGACCAACATTCTGGGCATCTTCCACTCTTATTTCATCAATATATTCCTTAGAGTCATTCATATTACTCAACACTGAAGAACCACAAAGGATCTAAGTATGCCTTCTTTTGTGGAAAAAGTCTTCCTTTTAACAAGATGCAGTCCATTAAGGAACCTAAACACATATTAAGGAATTAATCACTGGATTATTACAAGCATCAATAATCAATGCCCTATATCTACAATTATCTCCAAGTCCACCTTTGCCTCATAAAAGACAAAATATCAGGATTTTCTGTATACTGCAACTATGACTGAGTGGGATCCACCATGTCCTTCGGCCAAATTTCCTAGACTCACACCATTGGTTTTCAAAGTTTTGTTGGGAGGAAAATGTGTACTACACGTCATCATGTCCTGCTACATCTTCATTCAAAGTTTAGTAACATAGAAATTCAAACAGGATCCGGTATGAATCATACCCACAAATTTTTATCCAAAGAACTGAGGCCGGCATGAGTCATACGATATCTTTTGCTAGGTTAAAGACCAAAGTTTCAAAGATGTTATGAAAATGTATGTTCAAGTTTTTTGATAAAAACTTTTTCCAAAGAAAAAAGAAAAGTAAATGAAAACCAGTTATGCACAAGTTAAAACTAGTTTTGTTCTTGGCGGCTTCCATAACCAGTCTGATTAAACTTTTTGTCATAATTAAAAATAAAAATAGTCATTGGGTCCCCTTGTCTCTCTAAAAAGTCTAATTTCTTGTGTGGAGCTTCTATTGACCAATCCAAACAAGCTTTAATACATCCAAAGATTCCAAACAAGCCTTAATTCATCCAATCCACTCACTAATAAATCCAAGCCTCGACATCATATAATATAAAAATTATCACCTTATTGAAATCATATGCTTTTTTATAGTCTACTTTAACTACCACAACTTTCTTTTTTTTCCTCCCGCAGTCCTCCACAACCTCATTCGTTACTATGATACTATCAAGTAATCCCCTCCCCTCTATAAAGCTTGATTGGGTACTGCCAATGATTTTAGTCATCACTCTTTTCATCCATCCTATTTGCCAAGACCTTTGAAATTACCTTATACATCATCCATCCAAAAGAGATTGATATAAAATTGTCCAAACTTTATGGGTTGTCTTTTTTAGGTATCAAATTTACAAAGGAAGCGTTGCACCTTCTTGGTATTTGACTATAGAACTGAAAATGTTGTACAACACTGAATCAAGTGTTGATAAATTAAGTGCTGATAAATCTATTCCAATTTGCTGATGACATTTTTTTTCTTTTGCAAAGATAAGGTGCAAAACATTTTAGCAATCAAAAGTATTTTGAGGTGCTTTGAATTAGTATCCGGGTTGAGGGTTAATTTCATAAAATCAAGGTAGGGGCTATAGGGTTAGGGATTATTGTTTTCGATAATTATACACTGATCTTAAATTGCAACTTAATGCAATACCCTTTTAAGTATTTAGGGATGATAATTGAGGGGAATCCTAGAAGAAAATTATTTTGGGAGGACGTGTTGAATAAAATTAGAAAAAAGTTGTTCAATTGGAGAGGGAGGGTTTTATCTTTGGCAGGGAGAGTCTGTCTCACAAAATTTGTAATATCATCTTTACCTTGTCGATCTTCAAAGCACCCAAAATAATATATAAGAAAATCATAAAATTGCAAAGAATTTTTTTGTGGTTTTAGGGTTTTGATGAGAAAAAGATTGCTTAGATTAGTTGAAAAGAGTTATGTAAGTCTAAGGAGGAAGGGAGATTGGGTATTAGAGATATAGAGAAGTTCAACACAACATTATTAGCTATTATTAGCTAAGTGGGGATGGGGATTAGGTGAGGAAGGACAGGAACTATGGGAACTAAATAATCGAATCCAAGTATGGCAGCGGAGGTAATATGAATATGAATCCCATAGACAAAACTGCCTCAAGGTGGTGGAGGGATGTATGCAAATGTTGTGGGGATGGGCAACCAAGAAACTGGTTTGACAAACATATCAAATGGAAACTTGGGACTGGATATAAAATTAGATTTTGGGAGGATGTTTGGGTTGGTGACCAACCATTAAATCATCACTTTCCAAGATTGTACAATATCTCTTATTCGAATGATAAAATTGTAAATGATATGGGCAAGAGGAGAGAGGGAACATGGTATTGGATACCATGGAGGAGGGATACATTCGTTTGGAAGGGATATATTTTACACAAACTAATGCAGTTATTGGTAGGCAAAACACCTAAAACTGACAGTTTGCAGAAAAGAGAGCGGACAAGACAAGTTGACAAGAATTTTTCAATAAGGACTATATATTATGAATTGGAAAGCATTTTAGAGGGGAAAAATAGTAGTGCCTTCAAAGTATTCTAGAGCTTAAAGTCAATTCCTAGAGCTTTAACACTAGAGTAGAGGGTATTCCTAGAAAGAGTCCCCTCAAAGGTTAATCTGGTTAGGAGAGGGGTTGGGGTGGAAAATATATTGTGTAAACTTTGCAAGGAAGAAAACGGAAGCACTAAACATCTTTTTTTTTTTTAGTGCAAGATAGCTAAAGAAATATGGAACAAGTGCAACGATTGGATGGGCGTAAGCTCGATAAGCCATAATCAACCGATGACTCATTTTCAACATTTTCATATTATGAATTTAACTAATAATCAGAATATTTTTTTGAAAGGTATGTGGCTGGCAATGATTTGGGAAATATGGGCTCGTAGAAATAGGGTGATTTTTTCATCAAAGAAAGGTAGATAACAAGTAAGTTTGGTGTTTGGCACAAATGAATGCATGAGTTTGGTTGAAATGTAAAAAATCTAAGATATTGTTTTCATATTCGGACTGGTATCAACAACCTATACAATGTCTAAAAACACTATAATAAAGTAGTAGTGTGAGAAATGTAAAGTAGTGAAATTAGACGGGATGTCTGAGTTTTATAGATCCTAACATCGCCTAGCATAGTAAAGTATAGTAAAGTGAGTGAGTGTGGTAGATGTAGGATTGTATGGTTGCTTTAAGTATATTATTTTATAGCAAGGACACTCTCTTAGAGGTGTCACCAACAAAACCCATTATGACTCATTAGTTGTAGGGGAGGAGGTTCAAAGATATTCTGAGTAATTATGTAGCAACTACAAGAAGTAAAGGTGACCAAAATAGGGGGTGGCAACAAGTTTGAAGGATTGGACCATAAGGATAAAGCTAGAAATGGAAAAGATAGGTGCTATTTTGAGATTAATTGAGAAAATTCGTAAACGCATATGACCTTTCAAAGTGGTGTGTCCTCATTTGTTGCTTTGGTAGGAGAGGTATTTGGTTTGCTCCATGCAATGTTGGCACAGACTGCTTTGTTTCTTAGGCTGTAATGTAGCACACAAGATTTGAACTGGTTAAATGCTATGGTGCTTATTTTGGATCGAGAGTTTTTTTTCCAAAATTTAGATTGAATTTGGAAGTTGGATTGTATTAGAACTGATTATGTAAAAGGGTTGAAGCATTCCTTTGTGCTTCTCATTCAATATATTTTTTTACTGATAAAAAAATTAATTTATAAGCTCTGCTACATTATTTTTTCTAAAGTTTTATTTGTTTATTTGTATATAAACTAATTTTAGTTTATGGACAACATTATTTTATTTTACTTTTTCAAAATTTTTGTGCGGTTAGTCTCTAAAATATGTATGAAGTAACCTCATCTTTCTTAAGTAAAACAAAAAATCTTATAACATTTGCACACATGTCAATATCTTCTATCATTAAATGATCTATGAATAATATCTCTTTTACCCTTGCCCAATTATTCATAATTTGATTACCCTTTTAACTTATCACATCTTGGATATTTTCTCACTAGAGCTTCCATAGATCTATAGATTTTTCTGTATTTTTTTTTTATTTAAGCTATCCCATACACTAAGGTGGGCTCTTGATGAGAATCAATGAAGGTTCATCCAAGAAGTAGAACAATTGGTAGAAAGACTTACGTCTAGTGTGTGGAGAAATTAACCTAGGTAATTGATTCAACAATAAGATAATATGGTCAGTAGAAGATAGAACAAAGATTAAATTTTGGAAAGATAAGTGGGTTAGTAATGACATATGGAATAGATTTCTTAGATTATTCCATTTCAAACTAGAAAGATAAAACTATAGGGTGGTAGGGAGATGGGAAAATAACAATTGGATATTGACTTTAACCCGGAGGAGAAACAAATTTGTATGGAAATCTCCTCAAGAACTTTTTATGATGACTATTATGGTTCAACCTAAGAGAATGGATACTAAGGATATGTGGGTATCGAAGGAAGAAGAAGAGGGTATCCACCCGGTGAAATTTGCATATATTACTTTGCAAAACAACTGTATAGGAGAAAATTCAGAAGTATTTAAAACCCTATGGAGCCTACATGTACTCGGCTCAGTGCAACATTTAACAGTGCAACATTTAACAGGGAAAGTATTCCTAAAAAGAATTCCAAAAGAGGAAAACCTTAAGGTTAGACCTTTAGAGCTAGAAATTCTTTATTTGTCATATGCTAGTAAGACATAGTCTTTTTAAGAACCATTTTCAACATTTTCACCTCATGCGACATAGCATAAATCAAAACACTTAAGGAAATATGGAAATTTTGGAATATGGAACAAGAAAAATAAGATTATCTTTAGACAGGGAAAGGTTGATCATGAGAAAATATTTTGTATGGCTCAATTAAAGGGATGGGTACGGATGAGACATAAGATCCCTAGAGCAAAATTTTCATATTTAGATTGGTATTACTGCCAATTAAGTACCTCAAACACTTTGATAAATTGATACTTTGAAAGACTTACTTTCTAGGAAATATGGGTAGAGTTAGATATGCATAGTAATTGAAGGATAGAGAGAAATACCAGAGTAAGAAGCAATGAGAAAGCAATCACATAATGGAATTGTAAATTAAATGTCTACATGTTATTTCATCGGTGACTAACCCATTCTATCATCACAATTATTGTTGAGTTCTAAGCAACCATAAGAGGGTAATATGGGGTGTGATACCTATATACAATTGATAGTATATCCCTAACAGAACTCACAGGGGTTGTATGTTGTATCTGTATAGCCAAACAAAGACAATACTAGGAGAGACAACAATATTAGGAACAATAGAAGAACTGGGGTAACTTAGATGAAGAAGTTTAATATCGAGAGTATGTGTTACAAAAGAGATAACTGTTGTGGAACTACAAGCAGTTATGTTTCCCAGTCACAGCAAAATTGAACTGGTTTTGGAGGCCTACTGAAGTGTAAATTGCAGTTAGTGAGGCATCACAACAGTATACATGGCCTGGTGGAATGCAAAATGCCTATAACATAATGTAGACCTATATAACTAATAGTTCCTTCTTTTATCTGCTCCTTACAAAGTCGGCAAATTTTTTAAATTGGTGTATTTTTTTTTTAAATTCTTAAAATGTACATTTCTTTATTTATTTTCAGATATGGCTAAATGGTGGATAGGAGACACATATCATTGTAAAGAAATTTTAGCCTTATTTTACAATTTAATATAAAACTAAATGAAATTGTGAAAAGAGAACACGATGTTAATTTACTAAATGAAATTGTGCATATAATATTTCAGTTAATGAGTTAATTAATATAGTGAGAATACTGTAGGATTTTAGTAAGGTTAATATTCTCTACCAATTCCTCTTCTGTTTTGTTTGACAGGTGTCATCTATTGCTAATGTGTAACTAAAATAAATGCAAAAAATTTAATTTAATTTGAATAGAAGAGTAGTTACTGAGAAGAAAAGTTACATGCTATGAATTTAGTTATTAATATACTGAAATAGATTTAGTTAGTAATAAATATAATTTAAAAACTAATAATAAATTTATTTAAAAAAATTATATAATATTTTCAAATTTTTCATTCTAAATTTATTGCTAAATCTTAATTTTATTTTAAATTATTTTTATATTAGTAACTAAATTCAAATATTAAACTTAA
>Ga0209700_107264_pt1 | contig 15931 bp, 6 predicted proteins | sample SiratroredBW_FD_187528 | JGI IMG/M metagenome (GOLD analysis project Ga0209700, IMG submission 187528) | Root nodule microbial communities of legume samples collected from California, USA - Siratro red BW (SPAdes) (version 2) | ecosystem: Host-associated > Plants > Roots > Nodule | place: USA...
TTTTTTCTTTTCTTCTTTCCTAGTACATTTTTTTAGTTTTATTTTATTTTTATTTGTTTAAAGTTTTATAATTTATTTGTACTGTTTTAAGAAAAAATAAAGTAAAAATTTATTTATGATTTTTTATTAAAAAGATATAAAAATAAATAAAAATATTGTAAAAGGTTTATTATAGATTATGAAAAACTAATTTTTTTTAAATCAAATTTTAAATATATAAATAATGTTTTAAAAAATTTAATTAAAAATGATAAAAATTAATTTAAAATGAGTTGTGAGATAAAAATAAATAAACTAGTTAATATTAAATATAATTTGATTCAAAGATAATAAAAAAGTATTAAAATATTGTAAATGTTTATTGTTATTGGCAAATTAAAAATTTGAAATAATTTTGAGAAATGAAGTTGAATATGTTAAATAAAAATTAGAAAATGTAATTTATAGATTTTAAAATAAGTAAAAATATTATTTTTTTTTTCAGTTAAACTTGATTAAAAATATTTAAGTTGGAAGGATTTATTTTTGATTGATATGAGAGAAGGAGATAAATAAAAAAATATGTAAATAAAAAATCATTTGCTCACATCAAATTTATACAGATATTTTGAAGCAATTAATTATAATGAGAATAAATTACAATAATTTTGTAACTGTATTTAATATTAAAATTAAAATTAGAAAAAAATTATAATAAATTATAATATTGGCTTTCCAAATAAATTTTGTACTTTAAATATGTAATTACTTCATTTTCTTTAACCGCATTTACACACAAAAATATAAATAAAAGAGCTTAATGTAGGAGCACTGAGAGTAAAAAAAATAGTTTAAAGAGGAAGCCAAAGGAAAACATATTAAGAAACACATCTTTTGAAGAACCAAATTTCAGTTATATCTTTAAATGTTGGCATGGTGTATGATATTTTTTCTTTTCATAATATATCTTAATAAGCATGCATTAATTCTTTGCTTTTAAGAAAGATGATCATGCAATAGAAGCTTCAACTACTTGCCTCTTCACTAACTAACTGGACATTCTAATTGTATTAGAGTTGAAGAAGTATGACTAATTCTTGTAACAACTTATACATGAGTGTCAATTAAGTGAATATGATTATATATTTACTAAAACACAATTTTTTTTGAAAAATAAAATAAAATAGAAAATAATTATTTCAAATTATATTTATGTTAAAAAAGTATTGAAATAAATAATTTTATACTTATAAAATGATTTATTTTATATATAACTAAGAGTATTTAAATAATTTCAAAACGCAAATACTTATATATTTTATCATGCAGTACGTTGTCTTACTAAAAAGAGATGTATTCATTTAATTTAATTTAATTATATATTTTGATTTAATTATATATTTTGATCTATAACCAATTTTACTCACAAATACGAGTTATGTTGTTCTCCTCTATATCACCCCTACATAACTTTTTATTAAAGATATATATTAACGGTATGTGTTGCATTAGAAGGAATAATGTCCCTTAAACAAAAATAATGATCCTTAGTTCATAATAACTAAACCTTTTCTCTTCTAACACATTATTTCTACTATATGTAAGTCCAACGTTCAAATACACTTATCAAGACTGTTCTATAAGGAACATGCCTTGAACTGAACATCCTCAATGGGAAGTTTGTCAGTAGGAAAAGCACAATCAGTTTTCTCTTTTTGTGGCAGCAATGCACAAGGGCTAGGAGTAACATTATTGGTAACTCCAGCAACATTAGTGCAATTCCATTGAAGCTTCTTTCGTTGTTCACTCACTTGAATTGTCACATTGGAAATGCAGATTCCAGTGAAAGGGTCATTGGAGATTCCTTCAAGTTTTGCAGAATATGTAACGTTCTTAGCAACAACATCTTTATAGTTTATTCCAGTAATAACAGGAAGTGCTTTGGGATCATAGTTAGGGTCAGGGTGTTCTCCATAAGAGCCAGTCATCCAAAATACATATTTCATGGTATTCAGATTCAATCCTCTGACAAATATGTTCTTCACAAATCCACCTCTACCAACTGCTGTTTTGATTCTGACAGCTGATTCAGTGTTGATGGCAGTGAGATCTTCAACCCTAACATCTTCAATTCCACCAGACATTTCACTGCCTAGGGCAACCATGGCACTGTCTGGGGATACACAAGTGACCCTTCTAATCACTAAGTGTTGGGTTGGCTTTCCAAATTTAATTCCATACTCATCCCATCCACTTTTTGCTGAAATGCAATCATCACCAGAAACAATGTAGCAGTCTTCAATCCTAGTGTTTGTGCATGAATCTATGGAGAAGAGAAAAGTTTGGAATAATTAGACAATGGTTGTTACCTAATCTAGAGCCAATTCAAGTGATCAAAACTCATTAATATGAATGAATATGCCCTTATTTTGACTGCATAAATTTCAAATATGTAAGTGAAAATAAGTATATAACAGAAAAGAAATAATTTTTTTACCTGGGTTTATTCCATCTGTATTAGGAGAGTTCACTGGGGCAAGAATGGTAAGCCCTTTTACAATTATGTTACTGAAGATGTAAAGCTTGATCAGAATAATGAACCACACTAAAGAGTATGCAGTTTGAAGAAATTTGATTAGAAAAAAAGAAAAATTTATCAAACCTGCTGTAAATTGGATGGACAAACCAAGTTGGGGAATTGACCAAAGTGAGATCTGATATTTGGATTTGATTTGAGTACATGAGCTCAATCATGTAAGGCCTAGTGAGAGTCAATTGCTTCTTGTGGAACTTGTCCCACCAAATAGATCCTTGTCCATCAATTGTACCATTTTGACCTAATGACCAAGTTCAAGGAAATCCAATTCAAAATGACTTAGCCACTTTGAAAATAACTTAACAATCTTTGATAATAGAATATTGTTTGTGTTAAATAATTACCAGTGATTACAACATCAGTGAGATTGGTCCCAAAAATTAGACTGGTATACCTTCCACCAGGAGCATCTCTTCCTCTTCCATAAGAAGGCAGTACAGGAAGGTGAGGCCATTCTTTTTCATCCTGTTAATGTGATAAATGTAATGAACATTTTGCTGATTATACTTCAGCAAAAACAACAGTATAAGAAAATGTAGATGTCAAGGGTGCTGTTTGTTGAACATAGATTGCCCTTTTCTATATTGAAAAGAAAATTAAAAAAAATAATAGTATTTTTATAAAAACAATATATTTTTTCAATTAATGAGCTGAAACAACATTTATACATTTTTTATTTATTTCTTTTTGATAAAAAATTTAAATAAACAAAATATATACCAAATAAAAATAATATAGAAGAAAATCATATTTATATAATGACTATTTAAGTCTATATAATAGTGAATGCATAAAATAGGACAAATATTTTGCGTATAATAAATTCAAAATATATAAATATCCTTTTTAAGAATTTAATTTTATTATTATTACTGTTTTCTATATATTTCGAGTAATAAAAGGGGAATGTGATTTGTACGAAAATTATTGAAAAAAATCAACAAAAATTATGAGAATTTGAGTTAGAAAACATGAAATAATTAAGAGAAGTACAAGGTATTGAAACAAATAATTTCTTTCAAGAGACATATAAGAGGTGGTAAATTAAAAGAGATTAAAAGGATCAAATATATAAACAAATGAAGATGATAAAAAGAATTTAATCTGGAATCACTGCAAAATAGAGAAGTGCAAATATTAAAAATGTGCAATTAAAAGATTGAGTAAAGTGAATCTTTCATTGTCTAATATGTGTATTGTAGTTATAATACATTATTATATTTGATTTTTATATAAACTCTAAAATTTTCATTACAAAAGAAGGGAGAAAACAGTGGCTATAGACCATACCTGAGAAGCAAGAATAACAGCATCCTTTTGGAGAAAAAGAGTGAAATGGCTGGTGAGATTAAAGGGTCCTGTGAGCCATTTCCCAGGTGGCACAATGAGTTGTGAACCTCCATCAGAAGCATATTGGCTCAGTTTGCTTATTGCAGATTGAAACGCCTTTGTGTTTGATATTTTGCCATCACCAACCCCACCAAAATCTGTCAACTTTGCACTGTGTTTTCTGCAATTGATGGCAGGATATTGAATGTTGGATCCACTATAAACCCTACATTCTGCTACCTTCACATTTAGTGATCCCAATATTATGATTAGAGAGATCACACCAAGGACCTGCACATGCAACACCAAACTCATCAGCCAGATCCATAAGAAAAATAATAATCAGTTCAAAAGACATGTTTTTGCCTTCATAATGCATCTATATGAACAATACGTCTGAAAAATATATGAACATGTAAACTGACCAAAAGTTTGCCATGAAAATTATCAAAATCAAAATGGAAGTACATAATTGCATCACAAAATCTCAATTTGATGGTTATTTGTGACAAAATATGTGTTTTGAGTAAGAAAATGGAAAGATTAGAGAAAAAAATTACATGAGTATTTCTAGGGTGAAACCACTGCTTCATGGTCAGAGATAACACACTCCAAGACTCCAAGTTTTGCTTTAGCACTTTTGTTGTAAGATAGAATGAGTATATATATAGGGATGATATTGTTCAAATTTATATCAATTTTGATACAGATCCTTGCATAGTATAAGAAACATGCATAAATATTCGATTTTTTTAATTGGACATAAAGATGAATATTTACATATATCTATTCCGTTTCTGTCTCAATACTCTTTTATATTTTAAATTACTTATTAGGTAATTTAAAAAATTTATATTAAATTTTCTTTAATTTTTAGTTTCCTAATATATTTATAGGCATAAATTTAATAACTTTTATTCTTTTTATAATTATTTAACCTTTATATCATTATTATTTTTATAATCATTATTATTTTTATAATTATAATTATTTGGGATTTATGTAATTATAATTTATTTTTTATATTTAACAGAAAGATATATATCATTTCACATTGAATTCAAAAGAAATAAACATCCTAGTATAGAATAATAATTATGTACACTTTTAAAATTTTCATTTCACATTAACTATTTTATATTTTTCATGTGACTAAATTTTATAGAAAGTTTACTTTGAATGGAAATAAATTATCACAGTTATAACTATAAATAAATAACAAATTAATTTATACATTTGAATGAATATTCTTTAATGTTAATAGAGTATTATAAATAACTTAAATCTAAGAAGAAAAACGCAATCAGAAAAAAAAAGAAAATAAATATTAATAAATATAAACAAACAAATTTGAGATTAAAAAATTAATATATAAAAAATAAAAGAAATAACAAATTAATTAATACAACGTGCGTTGACCGAATATTTTTAATATTAATATATTAATACAAGTTTATTAAATTTAAGAAGAAAAACTTCCTTTGAAAAAAGAGAACTGAAAATAAATATTTTAAAATGTAAATAATAGAAAAAACTGAAGTAAAACAGATAAATTTAATATAAAGAAATAAATATTTCTTAAACCAAGAAGACTTTCTGAAATATTAATATTAAAGTTGAAAAGAAAAACTGTCCTTAAAAGAATATTTGAGAATAATTAATTAATAGTTAAGATCAATTCATTCAAATAAGTTTGACATATCTTTTTGTCTTTGTCTGTGCAACCAATGTTTTAAATTAAATACTGTATTTAATATATTAATTACTTTCCCAACTCCAAGATTAGTTTGTCGTCTAAAAAAATAACAATTAACATAATAATTTTTTTAGTATTAAAAATGAAATTTAAATAAAGAAAAGTAGAAGGAAATTCAAAGTAAGACATGGGAGGCACAAAGTCTATATTTAACTTGAAAGTTTGAAATATGAATATAAAATGATTTTTTTAAGATTAAATATTCTTGTAATGAAGAAAATTGAAAACAATTAATGATTTAAAAATTCATAAGTGTAAAATTACAAATATACGTGACACAGAAGTCATTTACAGCCATATATATTTTCAAAATTAAAATCCATATATAACTATCATTTCTTAAAATTTCGACTCGTGTTGTGTTTTCCAAATTTGGAAAACTAAAACAAAGAAAACAAAAAATTTATAATGAATAAATAACATCATAACCTATTTTTTTAATAACATTTATAATGTTTTTAATTTTTAATAATTTGTTTGATTCTTATTCAATTTAATTACAGCAGCATTTTTTTATATTTTACTCTAAAAAAATATTATTTAGAGATTGATTTTTAGCTATCAAATAAGATAGTTGCTAATTGTAACTAAAATAATAATCAAATTAGGTTTTGGTTGTTAAATAACTACAAAATAAGAAATAATAATTGGATTTAGTGACCAATTAAGTCAAGATAATTGGTATCTAGCATTACCTATTAAGGTTTTAGTCACTCATTTCGTTAGATTCTAAATTAGTCTTTAGTGGCTAAAACATTGATAGCTAATGTTCACTACCAATTTCCTTGACTTAATTGGTCACTAAATTTGATTATTATTTTTATTTTTTAGTTATTTAACAATCAAAACCCAATTTGATGATATTTTGGTCACGATTAACAATCATTTAATTTGGTAACTAAAAATTGGTTTCTAAATAAACTTTTTCTTGTAATATTTACTATAATTACATATACCATAAAAAAGAATTGAAAACTATTATCGAATATTTATCTATAAAAAATAATGCATACTGACAAAAATTTATTAAAGGACTTCGAGGTAAATGTCAGAATATATATCAATGAAAAATCCATCCCTAACATTTTAATATTTAATAAATGAAATATGTGATGAAAATATGAAGATTTTATCCTCATACATAGGATAAATTGTCTAATAAAAGATATATTGATAACGAAATTTTGTAATAAAAGATATATTGATAATGATGTATTGTATTATTCATTTGATTAATAAATATTAGTGTAATAATTATTTAATTAAAAAACTAAATGAATAAAAATTAACATATTAATTTGTAAACAGTAATCTATTAACCATTTACTTAATAAATATCAATCTATTTTTTATTTAATTTAATTAATAAATAATACTATACTTATTTCCTAATTAATAACTATTAATGTAATCATTATTCTAACATGCCATTTTTAAAAGTTACATTAACTAAAACATCCCACCACCATCATTCACATATAAATATTTACATTTTTTTCCCTTAAAATATTTCAAAATAATATACATACAAATATCTACTATTTTTTCCTTACATATGTTAATATCCCATTTCATCCAAACAAATAAAATTATTTCAAAATAAAAAAAAATTGAAAAAAATATAAAATATAAAATATATTATTTAGTTTTTATATTTTTTAGAAATATGTTTGCTTTGTCATTTAAAATAATAAAAAGTAAAAAAAAAGTGAGTTAGATTCATTTTATTTTATTTTAATGGAAAAAGTAATATAATAAAGAAATAGTAAAATAAACAGGTTTCATAAATTTAGATTTTTATCTTTTTTAGAAAAATGTTTTTGTTTGTCATTGTAAATAATAAAAATATATTTTTGTCATTTTATATTTTATGAAAAAGTTTTAATAGAAAGAAAAATAACAAAAAAAAGGAATTTTAGTCCATTCAAAATATGACTATGGAAAATAAAAAAATTGAAGTAAACCCAATCCATTAAGAGATTCAGTGAAAAATAAAATGATTTGGACGAGGTCCAATTTAATATGGATTTATTTAAAAAATATAAAATAAAATAGTTTGTTGGACCCAATCCATTAAAGATGTGTCAAAAAAGAAAAAATAAAATTATTATCCATACCTCTCTCAATTAAGAGTTGTCACATTATACTTTTTCTCTTTATTGAATATTCTTAATGTCATTTCAGTTATCTATTTTAATCCATAAAAATTAATAAAATTTCATTTTTGATTATAGAATTAATTATAAATTTTGAATAGTTGAGGTGATGGTTTTTAAAGAAATTATTCAGCTTAATTGCAAATAATTTTGAGTAAAAATATTGATTGTTCAATTTCTTTTTAATTAAATTTCTAGTTAAGTGTAATAATTGAAAATTATGGGTAGAATCATTTGAAGAATTGGGAACATTTTTATAAACATCCATCAGATATTGCTAGGAATACATTTTCCATATACACAGGCCCAGATACACGTTGTCCTATAGATAGAGTAGGCAGAATTACACGGTTTTGCAGGCAGATAAGAAAGATTCTACATTCACAGTTTTTAGAAGGCGAGAAAAACATTAAAAAGTTCAAAGTTCACAACCCAAATTATACAACAATTGGAAGAGATTAAAGCAAAAATTCTCCTGGAGTTGGTCTTCAGCCAATACATTCCAAATTGGCTTTAGTATGGTTGTATTTGCTTTGCTAAATAAGTGCTTGCTCTGATCTGTGAAAATTTTTGTACTAATAGCAATATTAGGTGTTAGATATTTTGCATCACATTTAGGAGATGTTTCCTCATGCACGTTCTTGTCCTCAACCACACCAGAAACAAAACCAATAACATATTAGAATACCAAGAAAATAATTTCACCAATTCGCCATTCCGTAACAACTCAGTCCAAAGCAACTAAATCCTAGTTAGCCAAATTCTTAGTTCTCGAGACCCAATCAAACCTGAATACAACTAAAAGATTCCAGAAACCATCAACCACCATAAGCTAGGCAGAAGCATCACCATGCCAAAAAATAACAATAAATCCATTTTCATGAACCAGCCCAAATTCAACCAGAAATCGTAACTCAAAACAACAATCCGTAATCCCAACATTCAAAACCATAAAATAAAGCCGAATTTCAATAGCCATTCCCTAGAACCAATATCAGGATCAAATTCCAATAAGAGAATATTATTTGTCCAAAACCAAACCTCAAGCCCATACAATCCTCGAATACAATACCCAAATAGTGTCAATATCTTGAGAAACCAGAAAGACAAACACAAAAGGAAATCAGAAAACCTTTAAGTCCCCACACTATAAGAAAAAAACTACTTAGATACCAATTTTTAGCTTAACAAATGAAATGCTTGGTAATTATGACCAAAATAGTCATCAAATAGATTTTGGATGTTAAATAACTTGCAAAAGCTAAATAAATGCAAAATAAAAGTATTGATTGAATTTAGTGACTAATTAAGTCAAGATAACTGACACAAGTGCTCTCATTTACTAAACACAATCCTATATGATAATAACACTCCCTAATAAGTCTCAAACCTAATTGACACTCTTAAGTTCAATTTATTAAACCATTTTTAGTCCTAAAGCATAATTCTTAAGCCCAATTTAATTAGACAAGTGCTCATATTTACTAAACACAATCCTATATGATATTAATACCCCCTAATAAGTCTCAAACCTAATTGACATTCTCAAGTTCAATTTATTAAACCATTCTTACAGCTAAAGCCCAATTATTGTCCTTAAGCCCAACACAAGTGCTCATATTTACTAAACACAACCCTATATCACATTTACACCTCCTAATAAGCCTCAAGCCTGATTGATAATCATAGGTTCAATTGATTAAACCATTCTTAGACCTAAAGCCCAATTTAATTACACAAGTGCTCACATTTACTAAACAAAATCCTATATGATATTAACACCCCTTATTAAGCCACAAACCTAGTTGACACTCTTCAGTTCAATTTATTAAACCATTCTTAGGCCTAAAGTCCAATTGTTGTTCTTAAGCCCAATTTAATTACACAAGTGCTCACATTTACTAAACACAACCCTATATGATATTAACATCCGCTAATGAGCCTCAAGCCTAATTGACACTTTTAAGTTCAATTTATTAAATTATTCTTATGCCTAAAGCCTAATTATTGTTTTTAAGCCCAATTTAATTATACAAGTACTTACATTTACTAAACACAATCCTAGATGATATTAACACCTCCTAATAAGCCTCAAGCCTAGTTGACACTCTTAAGTTGAATTTATTAAAACATTCTTAAGCCTAAGGTCCAGTTGTTGTTCTTAAGCCCAATTTAATTACACAAGGGGAGTTTCTTCCTACACCTCCATACTTTTTTATAATTCCAAACTTAACTTTCAGGAAAATACCATATATATACATGTATGTATATATATACATGTATATATATGTATGTATATATATGTATATATATATATACATATATATACATACATGTATATGCATACACATACATGTATGTATATATATGTATATATATATATATATATATTGAAAACGCTTTAGGCTGAGTTCAAGAGGGGGGTGAATTGAACTTCGAAAGATTTTTATTTTTTTAGACCTTTGAAAATAGTTTTCGCAATTTGAAAAACTTTATTGAATCTTGGTGCTAAAGATATAAGGTGCAGTAAAGAAATAAATTGATTCAAGACACGGATGAATCAATTTGTTGTACAGGCAGATAAAAGATTTCAAACAGAACACACAATAGATTCACAATTACACACCAAATTCGCAACACTTTAAGCAGATCAAGTTCACAAAGTTTCAATAGCAATATTGCAATCAGAACTGAATCACACAAAATTCCAAATTTGAATGAGAGCAAAGAGAAACAGAATTACAAAATACAAATTTGAAACACCTAACACAGCTCTACATTGATTTCAGTCAATATTAACAAATCTGATAAAGTTTCCTAACACCAACAATTAATACATATTTGAAAAATATTCAGAATGTAAATTCAATTATTCAGTTATATCAAGAACACAAAACAAGAATACAAATTCTCCAGTATTACAACAATTCAGGCAATGTTCCAATTCTTTGTAAAAACACAGATTCAGAATCTTATATGTATTACAGAATTAGAAAAGAACCAATCTGATAAGCAAGATTTCTTTGACAGCTACAACAGATTTATCAGAACCAATACAGAATTCAAGTTACAATGCACAAATCAATATCTAGCAGAGAACTTAAACCATTTTTATCAAGATTACCATAAATTAATTCAATCTTTCAATTTAAATTCAATATGCACTACAAGAACAAATCAAGAATATAAGCGAAGGGTTTTAGAAGAAGAGACACAATCAATTTTATACTGGTTCACCCTTCCCAAAGGCTACGTCCAGTCTTCTCTGCACCACTTACAAAGAAAGTTCCACTAACTCAATTGTTCACATACAATTAATCAACCAATTCTTACCCCCCGTAGAAATCAAAAACCCTTCTAAATTGATCAACTACTCCCTACAGCTCCCAATCAATTTCAACAGAAACACCAAGCTAACTCCTATAGCCCAAACCAATACAATTGTTCAATGATTTTCACAGAATTACAATGAACACAACACAAATCTTGATTCAAACAGAATGAAGAAGGGTTGAGAAAACTCCCTGATTGGCGCAGAAAGAAAGGCTTGTACACAGTCTTGAAGAAACCCAATAGCACACCTTAGTCAAGATTGATTCTTCAAGTAAAAACCCTCTTTCGAAAATGATTATTATGAAACAGCAATTCTCTCACAGTAGTTCTCACAAAAATGAATTTCAAAATATTGTGTTTCGCAAAAATGTATCTCTTTCTGTTCTTTCTCTTCTCTGTTCTTTTTTTCTTTGTTCTTTCTCTTATTTTTCACACTTGAAAGCCCACTGTATTATAGAAGAAGAACTCAAACAAGATTTTAGGAAACAATTAATTCAGTTACGCTCAGACACGAATAAATTGATTCGGCTTAACCTGAAATCAGCTTATAATAGTTCAGTACTTTATTTTCCAAAACTGTTTTTAACCAAATTTAAACCTTTTATGGTTTGATTTAAATCATTTAGACCATGTGCTAATGAATTTCTCCTTAGATGTGCATAGGTTCTCTTTCACAACCAATCACACTCACTCACACTAAGGCAAAGCCTAGAACACACTTCCATTTGCTTGTTTTGGCTTGCTAGGCATGTCTTGCATGGCTTCACCAAATCCTTTAGTATTGTGAGAATACTAACATATATATACATGTATGTATATACATATATATACATGTACATATATATGCAAGTATATATATATATATATATATGTTTGAAGCGTGATGACAAGGGTGCTAAAAGTTTTAAGGGTGTTTTCACTTGGTTTGTAGTGGTTGAAGACAAAACAAGATATAGAACAAACCTTACCTTAGCTTTAGTGGATGCTTCAATTTCAAATAGAGGTGTAGAAAAATTTGATTTTCAAACTGGGTATCATTGTCAACCCACTGCAACGCACTACCACCACCAACCACTGTGTAAATGTATATAATTTAAGGGAGAACGGTGAATAACAAAGTAAAGATAACACTGCAACATAACATTAACAATTTGGAGGTGAAGGAGAATGGTGAAGGAAAAATGTGAAGGTGCAGGAATTTGATTTGGGAGTGAAGGAGAGTAAAGGGTAATCTTAGATTTTAAAATTTATTTCAGAGATAAATTAGTCTTTTCGCATAAGATATTGAGGTATAGATGATATCATGGAGGTGGAGGAAGAAGCTCTCTTATACAAGTGCTCACATTTACTTTTTAACTTATTATTTTATTTACAAACTTTTTTCTATCTCAATTTTCATCAGTTTTCTAATATTTTAACAATTTATTTTTTCAAAATTAAAAATTTTAATGAAATTTTTTATACAAAATACTTTAATTTTTTTAATTTTCATACATACCATAAATTTTATATTTTTTTCTTTCTTTTATCTTTAAATTCACTTTTTTAAAACTAAAATTATTAATATAAATTAAAAAAAATCAGTACACTATTTTCCTGTTTTCTTTTTTCTTAATTATAAATTAACTATTTTTAATATTTTTGGCTCATTCATAAAGATTGTGATTTTTTTAAATTTTTTTTACCCTTGTATGGGTCAAACCTACACTTCTTACAATTATTTAATTACAAGTATCATGGTACATGGGTCTGGCTGTCGCTTGATTTTATTTTGTTATTCTTGCAATTAATTAATTACAAATACTATTTTTGTGCATGGGCCTAACCATCATTTCATTTATTTTTTATTTTAATTTTTTTTTTATTATGTGTGGGTCGAGCCTACGCTGCTTGTAATTAATTAATCTCAAATAATATTATGGTGTGTGAGTCTGGTTGTCGTTTGGTTTTATTTGATATTTTAAAATTTTATTTCATGTTTTGCGTGGATCTAGCTCACGTTGCTTGCAATTAATTACAAATAATATTTTTGGTACGTTGGCCTGACTGTCGCTTTGTTTTATTTTTTATTTTTTTAATTTGTTTATCCATATTGCGTCGGTTGTGACATTTTAGAATGAGTTTGGCTCACACTTCTTCTGTCGACACATTTTTTAACACTGTTTTCTTATAGTGTAAGTCTTCTCCCTTTATTTTTGACTTTTTTTTGCTAAACTTTTTAGTTGACTTCAAAATGCTAATTACTTTGTTGTCTTTGAATGTTTGTACCCGTTAACTTTATTAGGACTAATTGGCCTAAAAACAAAAATTATTACTTCCACCTGTTTTACAAATGAAAGTAAATTCTAAGTCAAAAAATTAGGATTAAATCAAGTTTTATTATGCAAACAAGCATTTCTGTTATGTAAAACTAAGAAAGATCTTCCTCATCCACTCATTATCTCTTTTCTTGAAAATAATTCATTTTTCTGGGAAGATCTATTAAAGTAAACAAACTATTTAATATGTCAAACTCAAAAATGAATATTTCTTTTCATTAGTGAAATCAACTTATTGTTCCAAAGAAAAATAGTTCAAAAATATTAATTTTTAAATGATTATTCTTTATGTTATGCACGTGTTTATTATTTCAATTAAAATATAAATAATCTTTATTATAATTTAAATAATTACAAAAACAAAAAAAAAATAACATTTTTTCCAATCCTATATACCTTTTCAATCCTTACATGAGGTTGAATTTGAAGACATAGTATTTTATGTTGTGATTCCTTACTCCAAACAAAAGTTTCACCTCAGGTAATAGAGCTACTCAAAATATTAGAGACTTAGAGCAAAGAATAAAATATAATCAAATTTCAGTTAATGATATTTTTTTTTTCAATTAACCCTTCTTAAATTAATGTCAAATTCAAAAGAGAATGAAAAAGAAAAAAAAATAGAACTCTCGAGTGTAAACAAGTCTTGTTCTGCATGAAAACTTGATCAGTAGAAAATGATTTTTAACTTCCCAACTATTATTAAGTATGAAAAGAGATAAGATAAGCTTTGGGGAAAAAAGTCATTTTCTAAGGAAAATAAATAAAGAATTAACAACATTTAATAGATAGATGTTAATTGATTTTTCTTAAATCGTCATTAATTACTTGATAGATATAAAATTGTATAAAATTATTTATTGTTTCATTCAACCGTGTTTAAAAACTGCTATAAGGTAGACTTTTCAAATCATATTAAAATTTAAAAGATTTGATTTCAGTTTTGTTATTGTTTAATTTTGATGAAATTTCGATAAAAAAGTATTTATGATAGTATAAAATTACAATTTAAAGAAATAAAAAATTAAAAAAAATCTACAAATTTAGTGTGACCCATGACGTGTTTTTTTATAATACATTATGCTTAAAGGCAAAATCTGTAACCTTGTTAGAAAAAAATAAATAAAAACATGACAAAATATTAAAAGATTTATCCCATAAATAATATACATAGTTCCAGATATTCAACCATAATCAATGGCAGTTGTCTTCACACTTTTAATGTGATGCCAAAAGATTGGATCTGGAAATGCATGTGCCTTTGGACCTTCTTGTCGTTCAAAACAAGATAATATTTTTTATGTTTTCCATTTTTTTATATATTATCTTTCCGAACATGGACAACTTTTCATCCATATTTTACAGACAACTCATAACTTGCATATCACTAATAATAATTCTAGTAACCAACTCATACAATACTATATAAAAAAAAGTATAAGATATCAGCCATTTATTTATTTAGTTCCATTTATATGAAAATTAAATAAACATTGAGTAGATTTTGACTGTTAAATTAACATATTCTAAATGCTCTGACACCGATGAAGATCTTCCAAACATGTTGGATTCCCATTGAAAAACACCACATGTTACTGTTCTTAAGGAGATGTTTTATTTTTCTTTTCTTTTCTGCATGAAAAACAAGGGAATCTATGGAATCCAATTCAGCAATGGTGGGCGATGGAATCTGCAACTTGGACTTCAAATTTTGTCCTTTGAATTTTAACTATGGAATCCAACTCCTTGAGGCTGTGGTTTGTTTACTTTTCGGCTGACAGTCACTATCCAACTATGGAAAATTTGCAAAACAAAAATCACTTCACCAACTTTGATTGTAAAATAATTAATTTAATAATATAAATGTATAATTTCAATTAAATTTTAAAGTTATTAAACTCCTATAATTAAAGTTATATATAATAAGAATTTTGAATTTTTTTAAAAGAGAAATTTGATTACTGTTTACAAGAATATGATATTATATGGATTTTTTTATTGAATGAAGTTAACAATGTCCGAGGAAAACAATAAAATGTATTAATTCATTACACCATTATCTTTAGAAAATACAAATTTAGAAGAAAAAATATTTCTGCAATAATTATTCATTTTCATCGAGTAAATCGTATAATTTGGTTTTGTAATTTTTCCACCCTAATTAATCTCAATTTTATTTCTTAAGATATTGCTTAGTATTAAAAGATATAAACTCAATTACGACCTATTCCACTATTATTAAATTAGTATTTTAGATTATTATCCTCAGTGCTTAATTTTAGAATCGAACTTTATTCATGATTCGTGTAGTCCATTCAAAGTTGGATGCTTAAGAATTAACGTTCTTAGTTGATATTCTGTTTTGAAATGACAAATAATTTTTGCCAAATTTCGTGAACTTAGCATATAGACTGTCTCAAATCAAACCATCGTTTTCGTGAAAAAAAAAAAAAAAAAAAAAAAA
>Ga0209700_107266_pt1 | contig 15929 bp, 14 predicted proteins | sample SiratroredBW_FD_187528 | JGI IMG/M metagenome (GOLD analysis project Ga0209700, IMG submission 187528) | Root nodule microbial communities of legume samples collected from California, USA - Siratro red BW (SPAdes) (version 2) | ecosystem: Host-associated > Plants > Roots > Nodule | place: USA...
ATTAAATTAGACATAAAATTTCTTTTCTAAAATAATATCAAAATTTATTTTATCAAAATGTGATAAACCACTCGCTCTCCAACTACTTACACATATTCAATATATTCAGTTTCATGAAAAAAAAAAATATCAGGTAAATAAATCATGCATACAAATCAAAATATGTTAAACACAAAAATGAGTTTTGATGTAATATTATCTTGTCTAATGCCTTTAGTAGACTTAAAAATAAATAGATAAATAAAAAATATTCACGGGTTTGTAAAGGAAAAAATTTGAAATTTTTTTAATATATATTATATTACTATTTGTTTATTTTTATATCTTTTCTTGATCTTTTATTTCTTTATAACTAAATATGTTTTATTTTTACTTTATTCTTAACTTATTTTTTACATTTTTATCCGTCCCCTTTTTATTCTTTAAACAGGAAAATAGTTTTATTACTTATAATTTTAATTAAAGAACATTTATAAAAAAAAAAAAGCAACAATATGATGCTGTAACACAATAATAAGATATCAACTCCGTTATCGTGGATATGTGAAAGAAAATAATTCACGCAGATTAAAGAAATAAGGTAATTACATTAAATTTTATTAGTCATTTCAAATTATTCCTAAAATGTCTTTCTCAGCAGCAAAAAGTTTTCGTAAATAAATTTTCAAAAAAACTTGATAATTTAATAACACGATAAAAAGATACAAGCTCCATAAGTTTTCGTAAATAAATTTTCAAAAAAACTTATAATTTAATAACACCATAAGAAGATATCAGCTTCATTCTCATCTGTAAATGACAAAAACAATTGAATTCACATAAATTAAAGAAATAAATAACGCTGAAAAGGGAAAAGTCCTCGTCACATTCACTCCACATACATTATTAGATTAAGGTCACTCCACTAATCACTCCACAGAAATCGACAAATTATTAGAAAAAATAGACATCAAAAGTGACACATGTCAATTAACAATGCCCTTAATAATAATTTTGTTCGGTAAAGAAAGAAAATAAGGTTTAGGGTCCTCAATATTGTGCTTGGAAAACTAAAATAAAATAAAATAAGGAAAATTAAGAGTATTTGATAGTCCATAAAGTGATTGAATTTTAATGTACCCATTTTCTATTTTGGTGGTGGGGTTGGAGAAAGAAACTTGAAAACCACATTTATGATCATGTTTATGTCTTTTCGAGTTTACATAGCAGAGGTAGTGAATTAGGTTCATTCATCTCTCTGTCTTGTGTGGTTGGGCATCAGCCATGGATTTTCTTCTTCCAGTGGGCTACCACTAACCAAACATTTAATGTAAGGGAAGAGAAGAAAAAAAAATACAATAAAAAATGAAACAGATATAACATAAAAAGAAGAGTAGATGTATATAATAATAATAATAATAATAATAATAATAATAATAATAATAATAATAATAATAATAATAATAATAATAATAATAATAATAATAATAACTCCAATTGTGTTGATCCAATGCAGGCCTTATAAGCAATTATAGATCTCCAAAGAGAGTTCATTCAGGTTGAAAATGGCATCCAGAATTTGTTAATTATGATTTCTAACATTCTTAAAGTTGACCTTCACATACATGAAAGCAACAACACAACCATAAGATGAAGTCAAACATGAACACATAATTAGCATTGTCATACAATGAATGTCCCAAAAAAAATCCAACAGCTCAAGTTGAATTTATAGCATACCACCTAGTTTAATCAGAAGACAATAATGATGGATCTAGTTGAGAATAGAAGCACCAAGAGAAACATAAGAGCCAACAAATGTATCATGCAAAGCCAAAATCCAAATCTGTTATCCCAGAAAAAGTTCTTGTTGGATGTGGGAGTTCCTCTGTCGACCTTCAAGTTTTCAAAGTATAAACTAATTCCTGGGTCTCTCATCCTTACCTCACTACCATGCAGCACCGAATTTGAGACGCCTTGAACATTGTTGTTCACATAAATGTTGATGCAACAACAATCTTTTGGTGTGGTTCTATGATGAATGTGCATCGTGGCACCCACGTTTTTGCCATCCAAGTTGATGTATTCAAAGGAGTCATTCTTGAATTTTGAGTCCATGAGAGAGTCATCACTAGTTGAAGAATGTGAGGGTGAGGGAATATTATCGTTTCTGCTGTCGCATGGCTCTTTGATTTCTCAGTTTTCTCAAATTTAAGATTGAATCCGAAGGTTTCCTATTGCTGAAGAAACCCAATGTTCGATCTCCTGGAATTACTTGAAGCACACTCTAAGTGGAAAATAGGAAGAATCTTGCCCAAGGTTGGATTGGGCTGCATTCAAATTACATCCATTTCAAAGAGACAATTTTGGTATTCTATTTTTAAATATAATTTATAGAGATTTGAAAAAAAATAAATGGAACAGCACTTTGAAAAATTAATGTAAAAATAGTTTCCTTTTAGGAAAAAGTCCCAACGTGAACTCATGGCTAAACAATGTGAACCTTTTTAAACTATTAAGTAAAATAACAGCCGAATGACAAGTTAGAGAGAGACCCCATGTATAAATTACTAATTAAAAATTTTATGGAACTTATTTCTTAATATAGCATATGATATAAAAAATTGTTTATTAATTTATGGCTAATTAGACCACGAATGAATCATAGTTGGAAATGGTCCAAATCTAGAACATTGGAGACCCATACATTCATGACATTCTCATTATAAAATCCTTAAGCATGATGAATATATTTAACTACTATTAGTAATAAAAATTAAGAAAAACAAGAAAATTAAGAAACATTTTATAAAAGACAACTAATATAACATTTATAGAGGAGATGGATATGAGCTTAATTCTAAACTTTTGACTACAAGAAAACCGTACAAAACTAGATTGAACTCTACACTTTTCTAACAAAGCAAAATCCTAGTGCCTCATGCTACAAACTACTTCGTTGCTTTCCTGAAATAAAAGATACTCTTATTGTGATACAAAGTATGCTAACCATGCATGAATTTCTCAACTTTATGGGGAAGAATCAAACAAATTTCTGTCAGTGGGATGCTTGATTGATGAGGCACAAACCTCTCCCTTTTATTTTGTTTGTTTCCATCTCCTGTCTATGCATGTCCCGAATGCAGCAATGGCATGCAAGGTGGCATCACTTCCTGCTTCAACTTTTGAACTGTTCTAAGCTACCACATTAAGAAACCATTAACACATTCCATTTCATCTAAAATTCTGGTATACCACTCGAGCGTGATGAATACTCAGTCACCAACTTCAGAAACATGGAAGACTTGTCCTCTAATAGTTTTAAAGGTGTGTCAAACTCTGCAACTCGACCTGCAAAAAGTATCCAAACCATAACTTCAGAAGCACACACACTAAAGAACCATAATGCATGCAAATTTATATATAAATAGAGAAGAAGAAAAGGATAGAAGTCATGTAGAAGAATACAAAGCTTTTATACGCACCATCACTGAGCACAAGAACTCGATCACTGTCGATGACAGTAGGTATACGATGTGCAATGGTGCAAACAGTGCAGTCCTTGAACTCACTTCGGATAATCTTCTGGATAAGATTATCTGTGGCGGTATCAACTGATGCTGTTGCTTCATCCAGTACAAGTATTCTTGACTGCTGCAGCAGCGCTCGGCCCAGAGCAACAAGTTGTCTCTGTCCTACACTCCAATTATCTCCATTTTCTAGAACTGCAGATTTCAAAGTATTTTTTAAGATGGCTTCTTGTGACTAACACTATTTTTTCTTTTTAAGGGGTGAGGAAGGAAAGATACTGAGGCTTTTTATATTTCTTTTGGTCACCTACCTGGTGTATCAAGCTGTTGACCTTTCTCACGGATAACCTCCCCAAGCTGAGACTTGTCAAGTGCCTGAAAAAAATTAAAACCCAATGATCACACAACGCACAAACTTCTATTCAAATAGCCATAGTTATAAAAAATCAATGGTCATTGGTCTATTTTCTTATACTATGAGTTTTTGCTTAGGAGTAAAGATATAAAGTGGTTTATTGGATTTGGAGTGTGATATTATTAATCAGGCTAAGCAAATAGTCTTTCAAAGTAGGCACTGAAATTATTTGTCAGTCATGGACAAGTAATCAAGTATCCAAGTTTGATTAGTCCCAAGTTTCTTTTGCATAAGACATTTAGCTCGAATGGAGGATTACTTATGGCATGTGATGAGTTTTATTCCTTATCCACGGAAGGTACAGGTACATATGACGATAGTGGAGGTTCTGCTTGCAAGAAGTTTACTACATAAATTACTTCTAAACCAAATACTGGAGAGTTTTTCTTTATATTATTGGCTTCAAGTTCTCATTTTCCCCCTATATCAATATCTATATTCTGTTTGATCTCTTTGCTTGTATATTCTGAACTCCGTGTTATTCCTTAATCCTGCCTTATTAACAATATTTCCATTTCTCTTATAATAATTTGACTGTTACTATACATAGACATCCAAAACTGAATACAAGTAAACTTCATAAGCAGTTTTCTAAACAGATAATACAAGCTGTACAATAAAAGCATGGAGTTATGAAATAATACTAACCTCCCAAATCTCTTTATCTGAGTGCTCCTCAAGAGGATCAAGATTGCCTCTAATGGTCCCTTCGAATAAAGTTGGATCTTGTGGGATGATACTGAGATGGCCTCGAAGATCATGAAGGCCGATCTCTGAAATATTTATGTTGTCTATAAGGATACTTCCACTTGTTGGTTCAATCAATCGAAATAATGCCTGAATTAAGGTAGATTTTCCACTGCCAGTTCGTCCAACTATTCCGATCTTCTTTCCACCAGGAAATGTGCATGTTATTCCATGAAGAACCAAAGGAAGATTCTCCTTGTAACGGACCTTCAAGAGAGACAGAGTAAGGATAAGAGGAGTGGAAATCCTGTACTCGTGATGGGACAAAGCAAGTTGCAGAACAAAAATTCATAATAAAGATATCTAAGGTAAGATGGCTAACACCTAGGATTAGATACTGTACACCAAGAGACATCATACTATTCATCAAGAAATAAAAGATAAATATTTGACTAGAAAAAAGAATACAAAAATGCATAAATGTGAAGCTGAGCTTGGAACCTTCAAATCAATTATTTCGATTGTCCCATTTTCGGGCCATGAGGATGGAGGGCGAGAATCTTCGATTACAGTAGGTGCTTCACTAGGAATTTGGCTGTACTGATATATTCTCTCAATGGATATAATTTTATTTTCAAGTTTGCAAAAACTGAGTATCCACCGTGATAAGCGTGCATTCAAATTCAGGCCATATGTCACAGCAAGTCCAGCCATGCCTGTAGAGAAAAGGTAACAGCCGTGAGTACAGAATAAGAATAATGTTCCATTATTGCATTCAGCCTCCTCTGCAACCACCACTTGCGAAAGTAAATCGATTTTCTAATAAAAACTACTACAAAACTTCACCCTCCAAGATTTGGCTAGCACTTGTGAAACTAAGGACATAAAATAAGTAATCAGACAAAGTACTGATAAAAAAAAAAAAAAAACTTACTGGGGTCAATTGTTCCTCGAGGAAAACTCACAAGCAATACCATGCAGAAAGCAAATACAAAGGTTGACAGTAACTCCATCCGCAGGCAAAGCCACTCAATTGCAGAAAGACTACAGAAGAATGGTCGTGCAAAACAATCAAGAAGATAGAGGTTCCGCTTCATGAACCTTTTTTCTTGTCCAAAACCTCTGATGGTGGATGCTCCAGCAATTGACTCACCAAAAAGATGTATAATTGGAGACTTCTGGATGCTAACAATACGAACCAGTTCCCTGGAGGATGCCATGTAATATTTCTGCAATGGAATTGGTTGTTGGCTAGACTAAATTAAAAGATAGGGTGATATACAAACATTTAAATAATCCAATGAGATTGGAATACTACTAGTATTTTGTAATTGTATCCTCTCTTTTACTCCGGAACAATATTCTCACTTTTCTCCAAAAGAAAGCAGTTTTTTCTTTATGGCAAATATTTTGGAATAGCAGCTAGAAAGATTTTAAGCTGGACAAATTTCTAATTACCTGCATCCACAAACATGCAACAGCCATTGGGACCACTAAGAGTAAAACTTGCCATGTAACTTCTGTCATTACCCCAACAATACCAATAAGTTGTATTGTTGTTGAAGCAAACCCGCCAAGTCTAAAAGGAATGTCAAGATCCACAACACTTTGATCAATTGATACCTGGTGGGATACAGGTGACACATTATAGTTATCTACACCATACAAGTAGAAATACCATAAAAAAATAGATGACTACAAGTAGAACTTACCCTGTTCAGGATCCTTCCAGCTGGTGTAGAGTCAAAGAAAGACATTGGTGCACTGAAAACACTTCTAATCAATTTCAAAAATAGCTTCTGTGCAGCTGCAAGGCCAAATGTAGCCACCAGAACAGCTCTTACAAATATAAACCATGAGCTGCCAAAAGCAAGGGCCATGTATACAAGAAGAAGAACTGAGGGAGTTACTTTGGGCAGGTCTCCTTCTGTTTGAGGGTTAGCCCAAGCCATCCACCAATTGCTAGCAATCTGAAGGAACTGAAATAATGCTTGTGCAATGATTATGAGAGGAATTAACAAGCCTTTATATGCGGCTGCCATGTATGACAAGTAGACCTTCATGCTGACTCTACCTCTAATCCTCTCTTCTTCCTGAACAAGCTGTTTCTTCCTTGATCTCTTTGCTTTCTTCTTCTCCTTAATTACTTTTTGATCTGAAGTAGATGCTCCTTCTTGTACTTCCTTGGCCAAACTGTCTATATCATTTGCAGAACAAATGGATTTCTTACTGGTCATAATAGATGCCTCCGGAGATAAATTTTCATCTGAATCTTCAGAGGAGTGAGGAGGAATATCCATAGACCCTATGGCTTCATTGTGAGCTGATACCAGAGTATTAAAATCTGTTCCTGCTTGTAAAAGTTCGTCATACTTTCCTGCCTGTATGATGCAACCTTCTTTAAGCACCTTCAAGAATGGAAAATTAAATTTAGAAAAAATTATCTTAACATCACATAAGTTGCTTGCTTTCAGTACTTAAAACTTTGTTAAGAGAAAAAAAAATAGAAATTTCATATAACTGTGAAACACTAGAATAGGATTCTTCCCTATAAAAAAGCTTCCAAGCACGCTAATTGCAATAGTTGCAATGGGGCACTCCCATAACCATACTATAAGAGAAATTAAAGAATGTGATGTGTGTAGAAAACAGGAGTCAAGTACATTTTGTTATGAATGATTTTATTATAATATATATTTATTAAGCTTTCGCTTAATGGTAGTTGTACTAAAACCATCCTTTCTTGAAATGTCAAAGTTTTTGCTATTTTAAATTTAATTTTAAATGTGGAAGTAACAACTCATGGGATTGGTTATAGGTTAGAGATAAAATAAGTTGGACAGCAAGGAAACCAATCAGCTCACAATAGAAAACCTGAATCAAGCACCTCAAATCACGAACAAACAAGAAAATCCACAAAAGGACTTCATTGATGTATCAGAAAGGGAAAAGGGGTCCAATATTTCAGAAAAGGAAAAGGTTATCAAATTTTGAAGGTCACAGTAAAAAAAGGTCGTGTGACTCCCTTTGTTATTTTTTTAAAGTAAAATAACTTCCGCCATGGGATTTAACTTAATGGATCCTATACACATACACACGGTAATTTTTTTAGAAAAAAATCATTAGCAAGTTATCACTTTTCTTTCAATCACAAACACCAGATTGTGTAACTTGCTAAATGTGCATGTTCCTTCTGTAAATATAAAGAAGAACTAAAATGCAACCAGAATAGCAAGAAAAAAAAACCTCACTTTGACATTCCAGAGGGCATCTTAAAAACTGAATCACCACAAATCATAAATTTAAATGTGAAAAAAGGATTATTGCATAATGCACTAATGTGCACCAAAAAACAAAACTGTACAATACAGCCATACCAGTATCAAATCAGCAGCGGGAAGAAATTCGACTTGGTGGGTCACATAAATGACTGTTTTATCTGCTAGTGCTGTCAATATATAATCCTGCAATACCATGTCAAAGGTTAAGCCATATCCACAATTTTAAACAGATCAACTCCATGCTAAGGAAAACTAACCCTAAACAAGTCTGATCCAGTGTGAGCATCAACTGCACTGAAGGGATCATCAAGAAGATAAATATCAGCATCTTGGTAGAGTGCTCGAGCGAGCTGAACCCGCTGCTTCTGGCCACCACTCAGGTTTATACCTCTATCACCGATAATTGTCTGATCACCGTGTGAAAAAAGTTCTAGGTCCTTTTTCAGTGAACAAGCATGAAGAACATTCTTGTACTTAGCTTTGTCCATTGGGCTTCCGAAGAGGATATTTTCTTCTATAGTTCCTGACTGTATCCATGCTGATTGGGAGACATATGCAGAAGATCCGCATATTCTGACCTGAAAAATAATTCAATGCATTTTGTAAAAAGTGTTAAAAATCATAAAAGATTAAAATTTCAATGGACAGATTAATAGAATAAAGAGGAAATCAAAAGCTAAAAGGCACGAACTTACTTCCCCTGAAGTCTTAGGAATTTCTCCAAGGATGCAAGACAGAAAGCTTGATTTTCCAGAACCAACCATACCACAAACAGCCACGCGCATCCCTTTTTCAACTTTGATATTTATCCCTGATAGGGTAGGTCTAGAAGAGGAAGGGTCCCAATTGAAGACACCATCCTTAATTTCTATAGCAATGTCAGTGATGCCTTGTGGAAAGGCAACAGTTGCATCTTCCTGCAATTCTTCCTCCAGAAGGAAACCAGATAACCGATCAAGAGAAACTTTTGTTTGAGCCATTGTTGACACCAAGTCTGGAAAATTCCTCAGAGGTTCTTGCAGGATCCTGAAAGTAGCCAGAGCAGAAAGTACACCACCAGCTGTCAGCTGACCACCCAACAATATGGAAGTAGCAAAAGTGACTGCTGAAACAAATATAGGAGAGCTCCAGAATATAAAAGTTATGAAAGCCTGAGAATAGAGAGCTTTCCGAAGCCACTTGAATTCTACTCCACGCATATCCTCCAACTTCACTCTATATCTGTCCTCCCAAGCTTGAAGTTTGAGAATCCTCATATTCCTCAAGCACTCAGATGTTTTTCTCATCCTTTCATCCTTAGCAGCCATTAATCTGTCTTGGTAATCTTCTTGGATCCTGGCCACGGGAACAGTGACCACAATGGAAATTATTGTAGCAATCAGGGTGGCAATAGAGGCAATTCCAACATTCTTATACAAAATTGCCAGGGCAAGAACAATCTGGAGAGGAAGCATCCACATGTCATGGAGATACCAGGAGTAGTCCCCAACCCTCTGAACATCAATAGCCATGTAGTTAACAATCTCCCCACTTGTGTGACTTTGCTTGGCCAGGCTTGATATCCTCAAGCCCTTCCTATATACCATTGCAGTTAGAGCCGACCTAACATGCATACCCATGATGTCCACCCCTAGATACCACTGCCTAGTAGTCAAGGTCTCTACAAGCTTAGCCGCAAAGAATATCCCTGCAAGGACATACCCCTCATGCGGGAAAATCTCTTTGCCAACTAAGAAATCAACAAAGTAACTGATCATGTATGGACCAACATACGAGACAAGAGTGGTAACACCAGCAAATATGGCATTACAAGCAGCCTCCTTCCAGAATGACTTGAGAAGTGCCCAAGCTAATGAAGGCTGCCTGGATGTGCTTTCCGCCTTCAGTTTCTCCCAGTTAGAATTCAAAACCTTATAATTTGTCTTTGATCGATCATTAGGTGCAACAAGGGGAATGTCCTTGAGCTCAAGAGGCCTTTTTGCCCCAATGGAAAGCAGGGGATTCAACCAAGACAAAGTGGCCAAGCTGAAAAGTCCCGCATCAGTATAGGGAGTAACCTTAAGACACCCCGGTTCTTCCTCAACAAGCAATGGTTGTTGCTCCTCTGAACTCCTACAAACCTTTATACCAGTAACACCCCTTATTGCAACAATACACAAAAACCCAAGAGCAGGAGTGACAGCAAAATTTGCCACAACATGAGAACGCACGTGCTTTGAACCTTCCATCCAAACCCTCCTCCCATCAACATACAAACCACACAGACAAATAACAAACAACACAAACCACCAAACTCTGAGCACAATTTGAAACCTCTCATGCGCCTTGAACTTGCACTGCAAAGCCGAGAAGCTCAAAGCAACCCAAGCTAAACACTGCACTAGAGGCACAGAAAGAAGAGCCAAACCCCAATCCAAATCCACATCCCTTTCTCTAATCAAAGCAAACCCATCAAAACCCACCACCAAAACTTGCACCAGCAGAACATAGAAACAAGACAACACCGACAGCTTGAACCACGTTCCAATCCGAACCTCACGTGTTTCCAAATCAACACCATCACACCGCCGGCTGGCATTGCCAGTTCCATTGTCCTTACCAAATCGAGCTCCACCCCTTACACACACCACCACCCTCCTCATCAAAAGAAGGAACACAAACACCATAAACAGTGTCAAGTTGGCACAGATTGCCATCCCTTCCACCCAAGGCAATCCAAGGATCGCACTCCAAAGGCTCTCAAACGATCCCGAATGATGAGAAGAAGAAAACCACGTCGGAGACGAGATTCCAATTTCATCGAAAGCCATTGTTGTTGAGTGAAGCAAAACACGGATTCAGAAGAGAGAGTCGGTGATAATTGAGAAGTTTCTAAAGTTGTGATGATCTCATCGAAACGTGAGAGATTGAAAAAAGGGCATTTCACCATCTGGTGGCAGATTCTGCAGACACATTGTAGCGCAAACAAAGATAAAATTGTCAGCACAGAACCCGAAGAAAAAACAGGAACATCACATCACACGGAAACACAAAAAACAACAGGCAGCAGCACCTCTCAGCTCTTTAACATTCCAAATTCAGAAAGAGACAACAAACATGGGAATCTAGAATATGATAGATGAATTCAGGAAAAAAAAACAACAAAAAAATGACCTGGGTTGGTCTCAGAAATCGCTTGTGATGATCAAACTCTTCGAAAAGCTACAACCTTTGAATAATATCGCTTCTGGGTAAGAAGGTAAATAGAACAGCACGCCGATACAGAGAACGACAAACAGTGACGGTGAAGATAATGATTATGAGAGAACAGCTATGAAATAAGTACAACAATGTCTTAGGGAGAGAGAGACAGAGAGAGAAGTGAATCTCTCTCTTCTACTCTCTTTAATATTCTGTTATTTTTGCCTTTTTAACTATGCTTCCCTCTCTGTGTGGATGATGCTGGTAACCATAAAAGTGGTCTGAGAGAATTAGCAACTTTTTTGTTTTCTATATGAGGTTTGAGAAAATTGAAGATTTGGTGTTGGTTGAATGAAAATGGAAACCCTTCTTAGTTTTAATAGGAATCCTTTTTCTGCAGTTTTTAGCTCAGTTTCGGTGTGATCTGGGTGACTCTGAGAGTGACACACCTCTGCTTCTTTCATTTACCACATTATTTATAGCTTCATATAATACTATTTTTATTGTTTTGTGTTATCAATATTACAAATGAGTTAAATATGATCAAATTGTAACCTATAAAATTACATTTTAGCCACTCATTTACTATAATTTCATTATATTGTTAATTGTTGCACAATATTGAATAAAATAATTTTTCACCATTTATACTGGTTCTAACAAGATTATTTCTAGCTTGTAAAAAACCTCCTTGATTAAAAATTAAAATGGTCTTGAGATTTGAGCACTTCCTTTTAAAAATATTATTGTTAGGCATGCATTTGTGATTGCGATGTGAGTGTGATGGTGATGGTACATAGGAGAGAAGCATGAGAATTTTTGCATTTCTTAAAAATTTTGCTGGCATAGCAAATGATACCCTTCTCATACAATGATTCTTCTGTTCTTTTGTAACATTTTCTTAATTCTATGATATACTAATTATTACTTTTAAAACAGTTTTTATTAAATATTTAAAATAAAGTATACAAAAAATCTCACTTGATTTAGTTTGAAAATGTATGAAAGGGAGGATAAACATTATGATTTGTTTGGATTGAAAAAAGTAAAAGAAAAAAAAATGAAGGGAAAGGAAGCAGAAAATGAAATTATTTGGAATGAGAAAAATGTATATTTTATTTAAATTGAAAAATGAAAGAAGTAAAAAAAAAGTAGGAAATAAAAGAGTGAGTAGAAAATTTATAGACAAATTATTGATGTAATATAATTTATATATGTATATATAATTAATTATATTTTATACATAATTGATTACATTTACTTTTCATGTCAACTACAAAATTTAAGTTGTGTAATAATTGTCTTTTGTGATTTTAATATCTTACAGTGGTGATTTTTAAATATTTTTATGTAAACTATTTATCCACTCCTCTTTATATGAAGACAACAGGTTATAAAAGTGATTAAGTTAGATATATGATTACTCATTTACATTTTTTTTTAAATTACTTTTATTTTTATATAATCTTATTTATATTTTCTAAATACGTTAGACAGAAAATTTGAGTGTCCTAAGGGTGTAATTTGATTTTCAAAATGAGTGAATTTTTTTTTAATAAAGCTCGTAATTTTGATTGATTTTCTTACATTCCAAAAAAGATCTAAAGTTTTTATTTGATAAGTAATCAATTATTTTCAAATGATACATTCAGTTACAATTCTACTTGATTGTATATTGTATTGTTCAATTACACTATGTCAGGAATGTTATCATTAAATTTATTTTTGTCGCTTTTTATCAATTTGTACATATTATGCGGGTCCATTAAATTTTTATGAAAATAATGACACGTCATGAAGATAAATTATAAAAGAAAATGTTTCAAATATTGATGATGACAAGACGTATTTTTTTACTTTTATCTCTTTTAGTAACATGCTATTACTCTGTTCTGTTAAGAATGTAATAAATTGATAAAATCTGTAAAAAATATTGATAATAAAAAAAAAAATATATATATATATATATATATATATATATATATATATATATATATATATAAGATAGTAAAAGTAGATGATTTACACATTGAATGTAACCAGAACTTAAATGCACACACAACAGTATTTCTTAAAAAATTTAGGGTTAGGAAGATTCATGAATGGATAAACTTGTTAGGTATTTTTTTTTTCCTTGGTAGACTTATATAAAACGTGTGGATGAAAGGATTTTATTGACTTTTATGAAGACTTTTTCAGGATATGGACCCGTCGTGGATAATGAATGTGATTGTGAAGTTCATGAAAAAAAAGAAAAATAATAATTAATCAAATCAAAAAGTTTGACACAAAGTGAAAGGATGATAAAAGCATAAAGGAATAACATATTGGAACTGAGTATAAATTTGACTTTTTGATTAATTATATCTTTTTATAGTAGGTTTTAATCCTTGTTTTTATGTCCTTTTTACTATTGTCTTGAAAAAAACCATCAATGATAATCTTTATATATATATATATATATATATATATATATATATATATATATATATTATTTTTTTCTTTATATATAATATTTTTTATATATATTTTTTTTTTTTTTTTTTTTCTCATTAAATTGAATTAAGTAATGAGGTGCTAAATAGACCATTTGATTAACATTATCTTTAGATAATTTTGCTACTAATTAGTGGTCATGATACAATATTAATTATGAAATTTGTTTTCATTGTGGTTTTTGAGGTTTTTGAACAATTTGGACATTCTAAATATTAAAATAATAAATTTCATGTTTAGTCATTTCAAAGTTTGTGATATTTTGATTATTTTTGGATGAATTTTGTTTAAGGACTAAAATCACTTAATTATTATATTTGAAAAATTAGTTGTTACTCTTGAAACTAATATGGGAACCCAATTAAGACATGGAAAACTTAATGACATAACTTTTATATATAAGAGATAAAAAAAATCATTAAGTCATAAGAAAAACAAACAATATGTCACTTCCATCTCTATTTCTATGAGTGAAAAGAAATTGAGCAATATTCTATCTTTTTCGAAATAAAATAGACTAAATCTTGTATTTGATTGATAATAGAACAAACTTGCACCTTAGATTTTTAAATAAGACAAACTTATTTAAACCAAGTCTTTTTTATCAAACCTATTTCCTATCACTGACTTTCACTTTTGTCTCCATTAGAGGATCCCACTCTCATGACACCATAGTCCATCTCAACTAACATTCAAACCTAACCATCATAAGAACTAAAATTCTATCAATAAATAGTCAAAATTATTTAATTTTATAAAATATTTTTTTTTCATTTTGATGACATATATTTCTTATAAAATAATTATTAAAAACAATAGTTTTGATTAAATGGAAGTATCACCATGGTAGAGATCAAATAGAAGTATAAAAAAAAATTGGTGGGGATGGTATTAGTAGTAACAATTGGAGGATTAAATTTGTATATGTTTACCACATGTGTATGAGACTTTGCAACATGCCTATTATATGTAAGTGCTAACAAGATACTCTTTTTAACACATTACTCTTATAAAAAAATTATAAATTTATAAAAGAGGAATATTGAATTAAATTGGAGACAAAAATGTGATTTTTCAATAAATTTCAAGTAATGTATACGTGATTTGTATATTAAACCACTATTTATTCACCAAAACATGGATTAATTTGCACCCTATAGGTTTAGTTTGACTAGGCATCTACCTTAAACATTTAAAAAGAGAACTTTGTCCGATAGAGTTATACCCAACTCATGATCTTCTCTAGGAAAAATTCTTTTGGTTTATTCCAAAAAAAGGATTACATCACCACACAATGCTACAACTACATCTTAGAAAAAGAAGGACCCCAACTAACATTCTAACCTAATCTTTTTTTCAGCAATCTAACAATTGTAGTAAAACCTATTTTTTATTTTACAAAAAAAAAATAATTTAAATTTATTTAGGTTTATAAAAAATAAATATTTTTCAAAAAAATATTTAAAATATTGAACTTGGTTAAAAAAAACAGTGTTAAAAAGTTGTATTAATTTTGGTAAACTGTATATTCTTATTAGAAACTAAATATTTGAAAATGTTTTTATAAAATAAATATTTACAAATAATGAAAATTTTGATAAAATATTTTTTGCTTTTATAAAATAAATCAACACTCTTACGGGTATATTAAGCAAAAATATAAATATAGACTAACAAACCTTTTAATTAAAGTGTACAGTAATACAATAAAAAGGCTTACAAATTACATTCACCGTGGTTAGTAATACATACATCTAAAATATATCAGAACATAAAAATTTTGAAAAAAATTCTAACAACAATAATTTCCTAAAAATCCTAAGTGTACCTATGATTGCCATTAAAATTTGCATAATTATCTACTCATTTATAAAACGTGATAAAAGAGAGTGAGCTAACTAAATAACATAAATATAAGATTGAACAATAATTATAATTAATATGATGTGCATTGACATTTTCTATTGCATATCAAATAATCATATCTTCTATGTTAAAACATTATAGATTCGTAATCTAATTCATAATTAATTATAATAAAATAATTTAACATGTACTAATAATAATTAATTTAATATATATAAATAAAACATCAGTTAATCAATTAAAAATAATTATATAATTAAATAAGTTTTTAATATGCAAAACCCAATGAGTCAAAAATGGAGACATCCTTGCCCCGCACATGCTTATTACCTTATAATATAAAAAAAAAACACAGATACATACATACGGAACCACGTAGCAAGGAGCGATTTTTTAAATATTTTTAATATATATATATATATATATATATATATATATATAAAATTTAAAATATAAAAATATTTATTTATATTTTAATATTATATAAAAATTTTT
>Ga0209700_107267_pt1 | contig 15928 bp, 11 predicted proteins | sample SiratroredBW_FD_187528 | JGI IMG/M metagenome (GOLD analysis project Ga0209700, IMG submission 187528) | Root nodule microbial communities of legume samples collected from California, USA - Siratro red BW (SPAdes) (version 2) | ecosystem: Host-associated > Plants > Roots > Nodule | place: USA...
TTTTTACTATTATTATTTCAAGAATACTTAAACTGATAAATATATTTTTATGTTATTATTGATTTTTATTTCTTTTTATTTTCATTATTATGCTTTAATTTAAAAGATTACCCGGACAAAATCGGGTGTTGACAACCTTAATTCAGAAGAAAGTGGGAGAAGAAAAATAATATAGACCTCATTCTTTTGACCATCCCTTTTCTTTCATTTATTCAATGTATATATATAACCAATCTTTTGAAAATCATGTTTTAGAAATAACATAATTATGGAAAAATATCTCTTATTATATCTTCTATAACATTTATATTTTTTTACTAAATAATGAATGCAATATTATCTTTACATATTTTTGTTTTTCCTAGAAGAAAAATCATAAATTTCTTGTACTTGTTTAAATAAAAAACTTCAACAAAATACATTCATGACTTATTTCATATAGTGCCAAAAACACCATTAAATGGATCTAACAAATAACATGCATTTGCGAACGTATTTTAAAAGATTAATAACTACTACAAATCAAAAAAATTTAGTGAAAGATTGAAAGAAAAAAAATATGAACGATGTTGATTTCTCATCAAGGTTTGTGAAAAATGAAAAGGAAATCTCTGTGATTCAAGAACTATGCTGTGAATGGGCCTTCAGTATTGTACCCTCTAGTAGGCCCATATTCTTGCAAGTCCACAACGTGAAATTAAAAATATTATCTGAAAATGTAAATGGCCCATGCAGGTCTCGAACCTGCGACCTTCGCGTTATTAGCACGACGCTCTAACCAACTGAGCTAATAGGCCATTCGTCTATCTTATATGCTTAATTTTATAAAATAATATAAGATAAAGGAATATGTTTTCATATGTGTATACACAACAAGGCAAAGAAATATAAATACACAGCAAAGCATGAGAGCCATGAGATAAAACACATGACACATAGCGATGCAGACCCATGCATGCAGAATCGCGTAACATATCTAACATGGAAGACACATAAACTATATAAAGATAAAAAAAAAAAAAAGTGAATTTAAGTTATATATATTCATCATAAATAAGTAAAAAATTATTTATTATTCAATATATTAAAGCATGCACCATAGGATTAAACTTTTCAAACCATATATACTCGACAACGAGTTTCTATGAGCATATCATATATATTTGAGTTATTATTGTAAATCTTCTTCAACCTTGGGACCCTTCTTAAAGAAATTTGCACGAAACTCTTTACATGTGATGGATTTGTAGATTGGGTGAGTATTGCTTCCTTTGATCAAAGCTTGTGCAGGTTCTATGATGCTTTCAAACGATGGATACACGAAATATACAACACTTGTGCGTGCAATGCTCGAATTCGTCACAGCTCTGTGTTCTACACCAACAAGCCTACCATTACTGATAATCTGCAATAAGATTCAGAGAAAAAATTAATGATCAAATTTTATTTACTTCCATGTTTAATTAACAGCATTTGACTAAGTCAGCATTCACAGTTTCTCATAAAGAGACAATAATATAACATTGACTTTATATATATTATATATGTAAGTCGTGTTTTTGTTACCAACCATCAAATATTAGATAATTAATTAAGATTTTATTATTTAATAAAAGCTACACAGCTTAGGATGACAACAGGATTAAATTACTCTTGCATAATGCATTCATTGCATTGCGATCTTTTCAAACAAAAAATTAGGAGCAATAATATAATCTAATTTTCTATTTTATGTTTGAGAAAAACATGTTATGTCCGTAAGTGCAAAATAATTTTGTATTATTATTCAATCATAATTTATCATGGTAAGTTTATTGATTTTTACAAATACTTTAAAATTCATAATTACAATAATATATGTTTAGCCTATGGTTATTAAATTCTCTCAATTATGAAGATAAACATATCATGCGACTTATTATATATTAGTGTCTTTTTGAAATGGATTATTTTTAGCGAATAATTAATAATTAAGACAAAAAAAGTTAACATAAAGAAATTAACTGAAAGCAGACCAAAATAATAATGATTTGTTAATACTTATCTTACTATCAAGTAAACTCTTTTAACTCTTGTTAGGATTAATGATAAGAGTTATGATATTATATATGCATGACATGATAGGTTCTCCCTATATTCTATATCACAACATTGTAAAAAAATTACGCAGATTCTCTTACACAAATTTACGAGATACTGAAGCTAAAGGGTTATTACATGTCTTTATATACACATATATATATACTTGCAAAAGATATTATGCCATCATTATAAATTTGTTAAATTGGGATGAAAGCTATGTTAAATGAGAATAAAAGAAAAAGAAGAGAAAATGGCTTGCATGAAATGTAATGGTAATAACCTGTAAGAGTAGACCAATGTTAACCACAAAAGCATTGGGAATAGGGTAAACACCAATCCATTCCCCATCCTTGAGGACTTGAAGTCCTTCAAGCTCCTTATCTAGAAGCAGAATGGTGATAATTGTAGGGTCCCTGTGCCTAGCTAGGCCCAATGTTAAGGTTGGTTCAGGACAAGGAGGGTAGTGATGAGCAGCCACTGATGGATTTTCACAGAGTCCACCACAGAAATACCTTGGCTCAAGCCCTAACCCCTCACACAGAATCTCCAAAATTTCAAGGGTAAGTTTGTTCATTTCTCTGGTGTATTTTCCAACAATCTCCCTAAACAGTTCACATTAAAGCTTGTGTTAATACAAGATTTCATTATTTGTTATTACAAAAGAAAATCAATTTTTCCAACTGGAACAAATCCATAGATAAAGCCTTAAATTTGTTGCAAAATAAACATTTGTTGTGATAATAAAATACATAAAAACTTGTTGTGATAATAAAGAGTAATTATTGCCGTAAATTGTCTAATAATTTCATTATATTTTTTTATATGCTTTAGCATATCAAAACCTTTATAAAAAAATCTAATAATTTATTGATGACAATCCAATCACTTCTTATTTAATTCTAAAAGCAAAGGAATCAAAACAAATCAAATTACTTTCATCGGAAAAAGTATATAGTTAAATTTGATATGATGTCATAGAGAGTATATGATTACGATTTCTTTTTCAAATTATAATGCCACGATAGTGATCGATCCATAAAGAAATGTGTTGTTGAAGTTGACCTCTATACATATCTACGTAATCTTGATAACAATAATAATGTTTCGTGATTAATTTAAAATGACTTTTAAACAAACATAACAAAGTTAGTAATTTTATCATGTCTAACGAATATTATATTTGGATGACTGTATAGAAACATGTTAATAGATTCTTATTAAACTCGTATTAAAATTAAATTATGATGAACATAATATAAAATAAATGAAAAACTATGTTCAAGAAAAATATGCAAAATAAACATACCTGTAATTAGATGGTTTCTGAGGCCAATACTCTAGGTTTTCCCCAGAAGGAGGACAAGGATGAATTAATGAATCCTTCCAAAATTGAATCGTATCTTTCTTATAATTCTCTCCACTTGTGTAAATCTTGCAGCTTCCTTTTGGGTCCTTAGAGCATTCATTTACCTTCTCTTTAGGAGGCATGGCATGGAATTCTTTAAAAACGTTCAGTGTTTCGTCCATCAAATCATGAGAAACTCCATGGTTGATCACCTATTTCACAGTGTTTTTTTTTTTTACTAGGTCAAGTTTCTATGATTAGACCCATTGTTAACCACAAAGCAACTTGAATCTAAAGACAAACTGAATAAACATTCCCCACACATAACATATGAATTATAGACAACATTAACAAAATAAAAGACTACTTAGTATGTTTGTATTGATTGTATTAACAGATCTTGATCAGATTTGATTATAGATGTGTAAAAAAAGTTTAGAAAAATATTGATTTATATATTTTAATCTTCTAAAAAATAAAATTATTGGATATTTTGTTATTTATTTTAGTAAATTCTCATTTTCCAATGCACGATGAACTACTGAAAGTCAAATTAAACACAATATCATTCCATAGCAGAAACTTTAAAAAAGCATTATATATATAGTCTTGGATTAAAAGTGAAAGAAACACAAACACAGAAAGAGTGAAGAAAGTTGCAGTGAGATTGACATTAACCTGAAAAAAGCCGTATTCCTCAGAGGCTTTGAGAATTTGCTTTGTGATATCAGCATGGTCATGTCCTCCAAGATCAATAACTGGTATGGCCTCATGAGAACTAACCACCTTTGCAGGTCTATTCTCTGGTAATTGCACATAGGATGGGGGCACTGAGGAATGAACATTGTACCAGCTTGACAAAAGATTCTGATTCATGGTCTCTAACTAGGGTTTCAGTTCTTCTTTCTTTGGATAAAAACATGATGAGTTTCACATGCTCTCTCACTATCTTCTTGTATAGTTAACTTGCATAGGGGTCACACAAGCGATGTGATCCATGTAACTCTATTGTGTTCTGGCCCCCACCTATTTTATTATTTATATATTCAATAATTTAATTTACAATTAAATAACTTAAATTAATGATGTTAAAAAAAAGTAACTTAATTTAATATATATTATTATTATTTACGGTTATAAAGATGTAAAAAGAAAACAGTGGTGTGAAAAGGATCTTTTTCCTTTTGAAAGGATTACTTCCAATTATATTCTTATTTTATGAGTTTGATAGATCAAATTATTCATGTTTTTTTTTTTTATTTACGAACCTTAATTAAAATAAAACCCTATGTCCCGCGCATGTGTGTGTATATATTTAAGTTTCAAAATTTTAAAATTGGAACCAGTTTTTAACCTTTAGTTCTTAGTTTCGATATTTATTTTGTTACAATTAATTTGCTGACAACTGTGTAATTTTGTTTTGAAAAGATCGCTAAACAACGTGAACAAGTTATTTAGAGATCAATTTTTAGTTACCAAATGAAATGGTTATTAATTGTAACTAAAATAGTTATCAAATTAAATTTTGGTTGTTAAATAATTATAAAATATGAATTTAGTGATCAATTAAGTCAATATAATTGGTATCTAACATTAGCTACCAAAGTTTTGATGACTTATACCATTAGATTCTAAATTAGTATCTAATTAAGTTAGAGACTAATTTAGAATCTAATGGTGTAGGTCACTAAAACCTTAGTAGCTAATGTTAGATACCAATTATCTTGACTTGATTGGTCCCTAAATTCAATCATTACTTCTATTTTATAGTTATTTAGCAACCAAAATCTAATTTGGTGACTATTTTGGTTATAATTAGCAACTATTTCATTTGGTAGCTAAAAATTAGTCTCTAAATAGCTTTTTTTTCTTGTAGTGGGATATAGAATGAGAGAAAAAGAAAAGAAAAAAAAAATCTTTTTCACTTTATGTTTGAATGAATTTAAAAGGATTCAAGTTTCATTATATTACTTTATTTGTCTGTGACCAGCCTAAAATAATAAATGTTGTAGTGACTTTTATAGAAATTATAGAAAAAGAAGTGCTTAACTGGATAAGGGTGTTAATTGCTATAAGCATCTCATAGGAGGAGTTAATCCACATGGCTTTGCATGAGAGAATAGAGGAATCACAAATTCCATAATACATGTTATAATTCAACACTTGCAAAGTATTCTTTTTTGTTTTGTTATGAAATTAAAATTAAGCAAAACATTCTAGTTCTGGATGTGGAATTCGTTTAGGCTTACGTATGAAGTGCTTATATAACTATTATAACTTGTAAGATTAGGTAATACTCTACCTAATAGTTGTAACTGGGTTTGAGAAGGGGAGCATGGTATATATTTGCTAGATCATAGGTTATGTATTAGGTAAACCTTGCTTGTGTTTTTTAAAAGGGTTGGCACACCCATTTGTACTTCTTATTAATACATTCTTTTGCTGATAGAGAAAAGATAAAAAAAAATAAAATTGATTAAGCACGCCCTCCTATCATAGATAAATCATTTTGTCTCTAACTCACTAATTTATTTTGAAACTTCTTAATAACCAATTTCTAATTAAGTCTCCTTTTCTCAAATTAGCCCCCACCAGAAGTTTTAAGTAAACAAAAGAAACCTTTAATTTAGCATCCCACTCTAAATTCTCTGTGTTTATTCTACTAAAATTTACTCTAAACTCTAAATCCTAATTTCTCATGTATACTTTAGCAAAGTTTTGAGGTGAATTCAAAACTTCTAACATATTCTTGATGATCAATTGCTCAGAGACGTAACTCCAAAAATGATAGTATCATTAACAAACTATAAAAAGGATACACACTATTATCTCCCACCTTTTACCCTTTATACAACGCTACTTCCATCACCTTTTTCATCAAGTCAGTCAACCGTTCAACCATTATCATAAAAAGAAAAGGTGCATCCTTTCGTCTTAAAACTTTTTACTTATTAAACTTCTCAATCGAATTCTCATTTATCAAAATAGATACGTGACATGAACTAATGCAATTGTTGATCTAATTAACCTATCCTTCATCAAACTATATCCTCCGTAACATATAATAAGAAATCTTGAAAATATTAAATCTTACATCTTCTTGTAATCTAATTTAATTAAGCATTTTTTATGTTGTCATTTTGCATTATCACCATTTCATTGTTAATTATCACACTTTCCAATAAGTTTCTATCACTGAGAAAATCGATGCATTTCATTAATTAAAGTTGGTAGAACTTTTTCAACCTCTTTTCCAAAGCCTTTGTTATGTTTTTATACATACAATTGAATAGTGATATGGGTATAAAATCTCTTAAACCTTGTGGATTCTCGACCTTTACTATGAAAAAGATAAATGATGAGTTGTAACCTTTGGTAAGGCACCAAACTGCCTCCTTAATCTCCCTCTTCTTAAATGGACTAACAATGTTTCCTTTACTCCTTAAAATTGATCTCGTCCCACAGTGGTCTAGTAATCATTTATTCCATAAACCTTCATTTAAAAGAAAAAAAAACTTCACTTTTTTTTTCAATCACACTAGAATTTTCTTCCCAAAAAAAAAAAAAAACTTCACGTCTTTTTTCAATCACACTAGAATTTTCTTTCCACGTGTCCTTCATGGTTGATGAGCACCCAAGCAAACCATGTCAAAAATTACTTATTATAATAATGAAGTTTGATATTACTGATGGAAAGAGATATTCCTTGTTTATTCTGAAGAATAGGATGTCTTAAGCATGCACAGCTTAATACAATGTATCTTGGTCAATTTATGGAAATTGACCCATCAATCTAGAAGAAAAGTATGTTGAACCCACAAGTTAAGTTATTTTACAGAATTCACAGTACCACCAAAAGAACATTCATATTTTTTAATTTTGGTTGTTGACAAATCAACGTAGATTAGGGGAAAAAGTAAGACCAAGGAGAACAATATCACGTGATGATTCAGAGGGACAGTTGCATTGAAATTTAACACTCTTTAGTGGATGAATGCTCTGCCAAGTGGAATCTAGTTGGATTTCTTTATATAAAATTTTGAGTTTGAGTTTTTATTATGAAAAGAAAATATAGTTTCAAGAACTAGAGTTCTTCATAGTGTGATTTGGTTTTATTTTGGTTAAAAGTAAATAGAAATCAAATATAAAAAATATATGGTTCAATTTACTTTAAAAACAATCTAATTCAAACTAAATCAATTTGTATGAATTGATATAAATCTTTTTTTTTTAATTTCTAATTATAATTTTTATATTAAAGATATACTATCTTTTTATCTTTTAAATTAAAACATAATAATATAAAATATGCTATTCAAAATCTGATATATAAAATAATAAAATTATATGTTTTTAAAGTCTAACACTAATAAATATGAAACGAAATTTAAGATCAATCTAATAAACATAAAAGTACAAGAATGGTTTAATATAATAAATTTGACTAAATTAAAAGAAAATATATAAACAAATTATATCAATGGTTTGATCAACTATTAAATGTTCATATAGTTACAACTTGGGAAAAATAAAATATCGTCACTTAAATTTTAATTATAAAATTTTATTTCATTTCTTTTACGAAAGAAACATAATATAATAATAATAATAATAATAATAATAATAATAATAATAATAATAATAATAATAATAATAACAATAAATATATTAAAGTATATTGTGATTTAATTTAATTTAGGTTAGTTTCGTAAATTCAACCGCAAATTAAATCCAACCACTCGATTCTTAGAAAAAAAAATCAAAGTAATCTATATATATATATATATCTTAATTATCGGTTTTTGAATAAGTTTTCGATTATTTTTTATCGATTTAATTCTAAACACCTCTGTTAAAAAGTCTTTGAATGATAATAAATAAGCTAAGCTTTCATAAAGATTAATTATTAATAAAATTAATAAATACTTTATATTTATAACACCCAAAACAATATACTAACATAACCATTCAATATTTAATTCTTCAACCTTTATATATAAAGTAATTCAAAACCTATAAACACACAACAACAAATAAAAATGGTAAGCTATTAAAATTTAAATAATTTATTATATTAAAACAATTCCATCAAAACATTACAATAATAAAACTGAAATATTAATCAATTTTTTAATACATACACTAATTATTTTATTTATAAACTTCTAAATAATATTTTGATTTCTCTCTTAGTGTAATAGATAAGATAAATTATTTGAATATGGTTATTACATGATGTAATGGATAAGAGTAAACATTTATATTAGTATTACTCCTGAAGGTAATTTATTTTAACATTTGGTTAAGTTTAAATTTATTTTGATGAGTATTGAATAATAATATAAGTCAAATATTTTAGTTCTTTCAAGATTAAACCCCCTTATTCTAAGATAATATTCTACAAATAAGATAAAAATAGGCAAACTATCTTCTGGAACATAAATAGTATATATAGATTTATCAATTGTTTATAACATTAAGTGATTTACGTTAAATTAGATAATTTCAATGAAACTTAGGTATAAATATTTTATTTTATATTGTATATCGAGACTAGTGAATGATTGTGTATTAAAAGTTTTGGATTTAGGTCAAAATAAACAAAATTTAATAAAAATATAGACAATTTTGACATTTATTATAGTCGTAATTGAAAAAAATATATGATAATTTGTATTTGTTATGATTACAATAATGTAAAAATTGACTAATTTATCAAAATTAGTGTAAATCTTAATTATTGTATTCCTCTTAAGTAAAGAATATATAAGTTGGTCAATGTTTATCTAACATAAAATTACTCATTTTTTTATGTTTGTTATTGTTTTATTCTGACATCAAAATGATTTTTACATCACGTCTAAATTTGACGTAAAAAGTCTTTGTTTCTTTTCATCTCCTACATTCACATTGGTTTTTTATGTGACATAATTTGACTTTAAAAATCAATTAAAAATGTTTCTTCTGTATTAGTGATCAGCTATTTAGTCATATACGTTATATATATGCAATAATCAAATGCCTATAAATATGATCCAAGAGTAACACAATATACTTAATATATGAATAAGGTGAATGAAGAATTATCTTAGTAGTGTAAACATTACATTATTATTAGTCTTGAGGAGAGAAAAATGTTAAATCAAAATAAAACATTATTAGACGAAAACAATACATAAATTTGATTTTGATGTTTATATTTTAAATTTTATGCAATATAGTATATATTAGAACTTATGAAAAGTAGATCCTAAGAATTATATATAGTATTTATATCACAATATATAAATACAATATAATCATATTTATTCTTTATTTTTCCTTTGTTGTAAAAGAAAGAAAATACATGCAAGCAAATGGTTTAATACTATATACAATATTCAAAGAGAACAAATCTTTAAATATAAATAGAAAATAAAATTATTCATCATCGTCGTCACGTTAGATAAATTAAATAAAAATTACATGTAAAAAATAAAAAGCTATACAATACAATCACGAAACCATTTAAACAAAACTACAAAATTTAATTTAGTTTATTTTTTGTTATATTTAAATTAAACCAAACCAAACTACAGATAACTTTTCTATTTGGTTTCAATGTATTTTTAATAAAAACATGGAACTAAATTGCATCACGAAAACTCCTAGTTTTACTTAAATATGAGAATATGATTTTTTTTTTAGTGAAATGACGTGTAAGATGTAACATGTCTTGGGAAGTGTAAGACAATGTTTAAATATCTTAACCTTTTGGGATTTCTAGAACTTACTTGTTAAGAACATTAATGATATGTTTTATAATGATAATTCACAAATATGTCATAAATGAGTAGTTACAAATTAACTACTCCACAAATAAAATCATTACTTCTAAACACAAAAACTAAATAAAGGACTGACCTCCGAACTTTAATTTTTTACATGGATATTTGAAGAAGAGTAGTGAGAATCTGAGCTCCAAAATTTTGCAAATTATAAAACTCATTCATGTTCAAAAGGAAGAAATCAATAAAATCGTTATCCTACTTAATATAAGTCATTTGAATTTCAAATTTGGAGAACTTATATAGTTTCCCACACCAAAAATTCTCAAATATATTCAATAATATAGTATTTCAAATTACTTTACCAGTTGAGGTAATAGTTCAATTAGGAATAATTATTTATCTTATTTACATTATAACCAACCAACGAAATATCTAAAACAATTAATATAACTATTTTTATTTATATTCACTTTTATCCGCAAAGGTTCAATATCTATATAAAAACATCATCACCAAGAGAGTCATCTTTTACTGAATCTACCTTTTAAATACATTGTTATCATCTCTTACTAAGTTTTAGCTTTTGCAAGCAAACCTTTATTTAGTGATCAAATATCACGACTTGGAAAACAAAATTAATTGTTTTCTTTTTCAATAGCTGGTCCAACAACACTCCATATTTTGATAAAAATGAAAAAAAAAAGGAAATAAATAATTTTAAATTAAAGAAAAAACATATATATCAACCAAGTGAGATGGTAAAAATATATTTAAACCACGATTAAAAAAATTGAGGAATGTTATTGGAAGCTCTTGTAAAGCCCAAAAACATGTATATTACATGGCCCATATTCTTGCAGGTCCACACCGTAAAAAAGTCATCTAAAAAAGTGTTTGGCCCATGCAGGTCTCGAACCTGCGACCTTCGCGTTATTAGCACGACGCTCTAACCAACTGAGCTAATAGGCCATTTGCTTGCATATTTTTCATACCATATAAAAATAATATAGTTTTAACATTGTGAATTATGATTATAACCCCTCTCGTGTGGTGGTAGGAAACCTTGTTATCAGTTTTAGATATTCATGTAAATATAAGTTTGAGAAACTTGAACAACATAAAAAACACTCATAAATCTAATGTATTAAAAATTTAAGTTGATTGTGGAGTCATTTATTTGGTGGGTCTGATTCTTGTTTGATTTTTTCTTGTTTTATCCCTCTTTTCAATTATACTCATTGTTCTTATTTTACAAGTTTTGAACCCATTTATGTGTGCTAAATTTGGCACACCACAAGATCTTCTTCAGTGGACAACATGTTGGAGCAATCATGCATTTATGAATAACACTTGAATAAAAGAAGTTAGCAAAGTGTATTTAAATGTTTGATAGCATGTGAAATTGTAAGAAAAATGCAGATATAGCAGTAAAAAGCAAGTCACATATTAGATACAAGTTTCATTCAAAGTATTTGATTGAATCTCTGAAATTATAACATTATACCAGAAGTCATTCTCTTATCACTAGGAAACCATTAATCTCAGACTACTTTATTAATCATTAAATACAAACATTACTTTATATACCAACTTCTATGCTATTAGAAAGAAACAACCTCTTACACTCCCTGGTCTCTTTGTCTGCCTGATAATTTGTCATATTTTATAAGGATATGTACAAGTGTTAATAAGTAGACAAAATAAAAGCTTTCTTGTTGATAATTTTTGGCCAAAACTAACTAAAGGTTTGATGGACCTATGAATGAAACTAACAGTGAATTTAAATTTGTTCAGAGAATACAACGTAGCAGGAAGAAATGCCCACACCCAAAAGTCATTTGAACATTAAAATTGCATATAAGAAAGAGAACACTAATATTGCTGCAATTTTCATACTACTAAGCAATACCAAAAAAGTGATTATACTATAAAAAACGATCAAAATAACTCATAAACATGAATGTGCTGCACTCTCCAATGGGGAAGCTTTCGTCACAATTACGTCCATCTCCTCTCTTGTTAGTGTAAGTGTAACCAGGGTAAAGATGCAGATAAAACTCCTCTTGACTCTGACGTTTAGCCAACTTCTTGATATTCCACTTCCTGAAAGGATGTGCTGTCTTGTGAGTAATGTGAATTTCTCCTCCTTTCTTAAGCATGAATTTAGCATTGGACAAAAATCCTCACTAGATGCCTATGTAGCCTGCATTTATGTACAATGTAGGTAGTATTAACATGAGTAAAGCAAATAATACAACAAAACATTCACTAATTATTTATCCTTTGTTTTTTAAATGTCATGTGTGTTTTATGTCAAAATAATGAAATATAAAAACTCTTAATACAATAGTTACTAATTAATTTTTCAATTTTACAACAAATTAGTTTTTCTCATATGCACTTTCATAATAAATGCATAAATTAATTAAAAATATATTTAATGCATAATTACTCTGAAACAACTATGTAGAATTTTTTTCCTTAAAATGTCGCATATACGAAAATATAATACATATTTTTAAGGTCTCTATATAAATGACAAAAAATATAATACATATTGTTCTTATTAAAAAAAAAAAACAGTGGTCTTTTATGATAGAAGAGAGTGATTTATTTATAAGTTTAATTATGGATTGAGGAGTTCAAAAAATATTTAAAATAAATTAAAAATATATTTGATTATAAAATATTTCTTCAATCAATTTCTATTATATAAAAATCTGAATTATATTACATTTTTTTAATCCTAATAAATCTGTCACAAAATTTTTTATTTTGATTTCATTTCTTTATTATATAAAGTAAATAAATGTAAATTGAATAAATAATAATAGAAATCAATTAAATATTCTTAAAAAGTAAGAGTATAATTGAAAAAGAACTTTAAAATAATAAATAAATAGAAACAACTTCTTTTTACTATTGAACAATTAAAGGAGTATCATTGGCTGTGGGAGTAAATAGATTTCACATTTTCATACATAAATTACTGAATGGATCAAACTTTACTTATAATAAAAATTCTTATATTTCTTCTTCATCACATGAAATGTATATACACTATAATTATAATTAGATAGAAACTGAGAGTATAATTGAAAAATAAAAATATTTAATGTTGAAAAAATATCACAATTTTTTGTGTGTAACTTACTGAATTTGATAGTCATCACTTCCACGATAAGTATAACCTGCATGAGGAAAATTAAAAATTATACGATCAAAATAACGTCTTCCAACATTGTGTGGGCATCAACTCCATGCACAATGGTACATCCAAGACCTTCAAGTTCTCTCAAGTTCCTTAATGCACTTCCATATTTCTTCCTTAAAGATCCTCGAAAAATTTACATATTCAAATATTAAAAAATGAAGTTAGCAAAATATACCTGATTAAAAGTTACATGCAAAAAAAAAAAAAAAAAAAAAAAAATATATATATATATATATATATATATATATATATATATATATATATATATATATAATGGGTCAAGTTTAATATAGTTCAAAGTATACTTCTAGAATCAAGAGAGGTAGCAACTATGTTTTTGGCTGTGCCAAATGCCCTAGCCAAAGATAGTGAGAATGAAAAATCTCCCTCTCCCACTAGCAAAATCTCATGAGATCTCGGTAGTAAGTTAGTCTTTTTTCTCCCATGTAAACCTAAATCAAACCTTTAGTATGTCTTCACTTTAACTTGAATGTGAATGAAATAGCCAATGATAAGGATGAATATTTATACACATATTGGTGGCTGAAGAAATTCCTCCACAAAGTGTTTTGGGGAAGGCGAGGAATTAATAATTATTCTCGAATTTTTTTTTATTAATTGTTTCTAATGTATTGAACAGGTATTAACACATATTTTCTCAAGATAATTAAAATTGAGAGTATTGTTATGATAATTTTGAGTGAATCACCTAATAGAATTGCATTATTATGATAATTTTGAGTGTGTGGCTGGATTTGTGTGTTATAAAACGAAACCTAAAAAAGAAGAAACGCAATAGAATTGTTAATTTTTAATTGCATTTGAAATTTATTTTAATTAAAATCTAATTTATAAGATAAAGTAAAGAAGTGTTACAAAGTTGAAAGTTAAAATTAATTATTATTATTATTGTTGTTAATAAAATAATAATGGTTGTTATTATTATTTTTATTATTGTTATCATAATAATAATAATAATTATTATTGTTATTATAATCCTTTTACCTTAAATCATAAGTAATTATCTATGGATAAATCTAAAAGTTCTTGTAATGTTCACAAAATAATCTTTATGTGTATTATGTAGTTGTAGATTATGTCTTCATATGGTTTTAACAAAATGATCTTAACAACATACATCTACAACAAAGATATCTTAAAAGTCACGTTAAAGTTGTTTCATGCCATCAATAGTCTTATACAAGTTGAAGTCAATTTTGAAAAGGTTATCTATTTGGTATGGTTCCATGCTTTTGTCCAATTTGGAGAAAAGTTGGGCAAACGCTAAAAGAATAATACTTTTCTAAAGCCCCTCATAATGTCTACAAACGATTTTCTTCTCAAGCTCTATACATAGAAGATATCTTTGAAGAAGGAAGGATGATGATGACAATACAAGGAACGTCTTACTACAAGAATGTGCAAAAGATCTTAAGCTTCCAAGCCTTGTAGTTGTTAGAAAGAATATTGTTTGTGTCTATTAGCAATCTAGAAGAATGTTTAAACTTTGTAGTTGTTGTAAGATGCTACCCCTATTTCTAGTGAGCGAACTTGTGATATTTTAGATTTTTTTAGATTACATTCTTTGTAAACCTTGTCTTGCGATGGTATCAAGGGTTAAGAAAGGTTGGACAAGGATATGATAACTATGAACAAAAAAGAACAAAGAATTTGATAACATGGAAGAAGGTTTTTTATTGAATGTGCATCTCTTTGTTTACAATAGCTCACTTAATATAAAATTCTAGGAAACTAAATATGAAAATTATTCTAAATAAATACATTTGATATTATCTGATATTTTACTGATATTCTCTGATATTCTACTGATATTCTACTGATATTCTCTGATACTCCCTTGATTATCTTTCATATTCTACTGATTTGTTTCTTTAATACTCCATTGATTATCTCTCTAATATTCTTACCAATATTCTCTGATATTCTCTTGATTATCTTTGATATTCTATTGATTTGATTTGTTTCCATAATAATAATATTCTAACACCTTGTGTTTTTAGTCATAAGTGACGAATTCCAAACGATATTAGCCAAGGGTAGTTGCATTTCAAATAATATTTGATCTTATCTAGGAGTGATTGTGTTCCAAATAATATTCGGTCTTAGTCAGGAGTGGTTGTGTGTTCCTAACTATACTTATCTTAACTAGGAACGATCGTGGTCCAAATAATATTCAGTTTTAGCTAGAAGTGGTTGAAGTCCAATTAATACTCATTTCTTGTTCAATTGATTGAGACTAAAATTGGTCTTTGTTAATAAACGGATCAATATAAAAATACAGTGTAAATCCTTTTTATCCCTGATATCTTTTAATTTTTTGTGTTATTTGACTGTAATCAATTTTAAGGTAAGAGATTTGCAAAAGTAATTTTTAAAAACTGTTTTAAATAGTTTGTCTATTAAACTTGAAGTTATGTTTGATGTCTCACATTATACATCATCTATTAAAAAGATTACTTAACAATGTGTCTCTCAATCTATTAAACTGTTATCTAA
>Ga0209700_107268_pt1 | contig 15924 bp, 7 predicted proteins | sample SiratroredBW_FD_187528 | JGI IMG/M metagenome (GOLD analysis project Ga0209700, IMG submission 187528) | Root nodule microbial communities of legume samples collected from California, USA - Siratro red BW (SPAdes) (version 2) | ecosystem: Host-associated > Plants > Roots > Nodule | place: USA...
GAGAGAGAGAGAAAATGTAAATTGTAAATTTTAGTTTTTGATGTTTGATAATATCTTTTAAGCTTAATGTGAATTTGTGATAAAGTGAATTAAAAAAATATAAGTTTAGTTAATATAACTAAAATCATTCTCGAAGTTTAGAGGATAAGTTTACTAGTAAAATAAAATAATTAGCTGGGTATATATTTATTTATATATGTTATTTTATTTATTTTAGGGGATTAAATTTTAGTGATATTAAGATGAAAATTTAGAAAACTTACTTTAGTTAAATTTTAGTGGTGAGGAGAGAACTACCACTTACACCTATTTTTTTAGAATTTAAAGATGACTACGAAGGTCCAACAAATTAGAATAGTGGAGTTTTGATTGGATTGTAAAGATACTTATGTTTACGAAGAATGACAATATTTTCCTTAAAATTTGCTTGTTTCAGGGTTTGAAGAAACTGGTTTTCTTGTTACTTTCTATTAAATCCTAAGTCTTTTTTTAACTCATTTTTTTTACCTCCATTTTAGTCAACATGAAATACTTTGATGTGCTTGACAATTTATATTATTAGGATTTAATTGTACACTTTTATTTTCTCATGAAATTATGATTCGAATGAATGAGAAAAGAATGTTATAATTATACGTTAACTAGTATTTGTGGGACATTGATCAACCTTACGTTGAAAAAAGTATTTTTTTTTTTAAAATGGTAATTTCATAGTTTAGGTTGTTTTTTTTTTTTTTAAACGTTCTTTACACACTCTATTCTCAATACTAAACGTTCAATTATACAAATTATTAAAATACAATAAAGTTAACCAAGCCAAACTTCCTAGACTTATATTCAGATGGTGAAACTCCATAGTTTAGCTTGGTTTAAATTTTAATAAATGATGTGTTTAAAATAAATTTAAGTGTGTTTTTTTTCATTGGATATAATGTGTTTCTTTTCTACCTAATAAATAAATAATATCTATTTTAAATAATTGATTTCAAATAATTAATAGAAATAAAAAAACTATTAATAAATTAAGAACGTGTATATATATATATATATATATATATATATATATATATATATATATATATATATATATATATTTATATATATATATATATATATATATATATATATATATATATATATATATATATATTATGATGGCTATAATAACAATAACAATCCTATATTAGATACGTGGACCACATATTTTATGACCTTCTGAAAAAGTTAGATTTATTTATAAAATTGTCAAAATATTTTTTTCAATGACAATTTCCAAATAACAAATAATATCGTCACGGGATGTTGTTCAACACTCATTGCATTAGTGGCCACTAAGATGAGTTTGAATAAATAAATCCACTAATCAATCCAATAAAAAAGATTTTGAATTGAAGTTTTGCAAGTTATATTTTAATCCAACTAAACCTAGTCTTAGCTGGGTTAGATTACTCGAGTCAATTAGATTTATAGGTTTTCTTCTATTCTTTTAAAATTTGTTATCTTCAAACATTTTTTTTTATTTATTCTTTTTGTCATATTTAAACCAGACCTTATAAGTAAAAATATAAAAAAAATTATAATACCAAATTTAAAATAAGTTAAAACTAACAAATAACTATATTTATACCATAGTTTGATATTGAGTTCATTTAAGTTAAATTGAATTTAATCAAATAAAAAATAAATTCAACCATAAGTTAGGTGAATCAGATGATTAAATTATGTGATTTAATGAACAACCACGATAGTATTTACATTGTTGAAAATCACCTTATCAAAATTATTCATAAAATAAAAAATAAAAAATGCAAACACCCGTAGATTACAGTGTTGATGAGAATGACGTGACCTTAACACATGTTCCTGAGCTTGACAGTGGAATGTTTATTGCATTGGCATATGTGATTTGTTTCTCTGATTGAGAAAAAACATGGTGGGTGAATGCAATTGGATCACCATTCATTTTCATTGTTGATTTTGCATTGTTATTGTTTCATGAGATGTGCTAATCAATTTGCCTCACCATCAGAATATAATTGCGGGAGCTTTCAAGCCTCCGTGCAAGATCTCAATCTCTTTAACCGATGAAACTACACGTAAGCAGGTGTGTTCTTGTGTTGTACTGCAATTCACTCATGATATTGATGTGAATCAATTCGAAATTTCTCTTTATATAGCCCATGTTCAATTTCTGAATTTTTTATTTGAGATTTGGGTTTTCTGGATACAGTATTGTGTTGTTTTCCTTTATCTTATAGTAGCATGTTGATCTCTTTAACCCTAAGATATTATTGATGAGGGAAAACCTACCTTTGCTTTGTAACTTCCCCATTATTATTATTCTTCAAATATAATCACTTCAACATGAAGAAAGATAAGGGTATTTCATTCATTTTTTAAAAGCTTTAACAAGAACATCTTGATTTACTCTTTTGTACACTTTCTCATTTGCTAGGTACGCATAAAGAAGGAAAATGGCCAAATGGTCATGGTTCCTCTCTTTCAAAGTCATGACAATGTAGTTGGGGAGGTACACTGCTTGGCATCACCAAATGCTGTGTTTTTACCTGTGAGGATTTTGCACTGTTAGTAGACCAGAATTTAATTGTTTACACTTTGGGACCAGGTTGTTATTGAACCTTCAAATGGGAAGAAAGTTGAACATAATGGTGTAAAAATTGAGCTTCTTGGTCAAATAGGTGTGTTTCCCTTGTTTTTCTTTTCTTTTCTTTGGTATAAATGGAGATTATTATCCTTATATTCAATAGTCATTATCGCTGATGGTAGTACCCTTTTGCATCTAACTTTTAATTATATGTTTGTCTTTAACTTCAAAAGAAAAATAAAGTGTTTAGCTTGGATCACTACAACAATTATATCTGTCTATCTATCTATATATATAGCTAAAAAGAGGTTGGATTTGAAAAATTCATGGATATTGTTGGTATATGGGATTAATTGTGTTTTCAATGATTTTAGTGTGGGCATTATTTTCAGCATTGTGTGGATAATGAATGATGCTCCATTAGTTCATTTCCTTCCTTGCAGAGTTGTATTTTGATAGAGGGAACTTCTACGACTTTACTTCTCTTGGTAAGTTTAAGCTTATACAACTGAGATCTTTCATTTTGTCTTTTCCTTCTATTTTCATTTAGAGGTGTTTGAATAATTAGTTAATTGCATAATTGCTTTATTTAGAGGTATTCATCTAAATCATGCTAATATTTAGAAGTTCCAATACAAAATCTGTTTTGTTGTTCTTGTACTCATAAGTTTCCTGTTCTCTCATGATCATGATGCTTTGATGTAACATTTGTTAGAGTTTATTTGATAATTCTCCATAATTTTTAACTCTATAACATATGTGCAGTACGTGAACTTGATGTTCCTGGCAATTTATATGAAAGGAAAACATATCAATTCGAATTCTCCACCATTGAAATGCCATATGAATCATACAATGGAATCAATGTTAGGCTAAGGTATGGTAGTTATTTTCACTCCTACGGTAACCTAGAATTCTCAAATTCTCTATGTTGTAACTTACTTTTCTTCAATAAAATATGTTTCGGAATAATTAGATTCTCTAATATGATTTTTTAAAGGCATGAGCAAATGTTATAAAGCTGATGGCTCATCCACTAAACCATTTAGTTTAAGGTTGCCATCTCACTATGCTAATGGTTTTGCTTTCATGGATGCTCGTATCTGTTCACCTTTTTCATATTTCAATCAATATTTTCATTAGCCAAAAAATCAAAGGTGGTAAGAAATTAACATAATGGTTACTTCCCTTTTTGGAAATATTGCAGGTACATATTGAAAGTGACAATTAGTCGAAATTATGCCACAACATTGTGGAATACATGGACTTTGTAGTGAGTTGATTTTCTACTATATTATCTTGACTTTCAAAGCTTGTCTGCTACGTATTCCCCATTGTTGATTATCATATGAATTTTTGGTGGTTTAAGTTGTTCTTGATTGCATGTTTGAATAATGAGAAAGCAAACAGTAATACGACCTAAATAAATGATAGTATTTGTATTCATTAGTAATTGTCTCACCTATCAAGTCTGCACTCTAGTACCTGAATTTATTTTAAGACACAGATGTGGAAATTCTAGAAACCAATATTTAGATAGATTTGTTAATAAAATAATTTATATAAGATAATGGAAAAAATATTAGAAAATAAAATGAAGGATAAAGGGAACATGTTTATGTTTGCTATTAGATATCGGTTGCATTTTAGATCCACTGCAAGCCAAATATCTAATCCTATATTTTAGAAGGTAGACTTTAAACCAACTTAATATTATTAGTTTGTAAAATGAAGTTTGTATCCACACATATCTCTAATGCATTAGAATCATATGCTGTCCAAAATATTTGTTCTTAAATCACTGTTAAGAATATAGAGTTTTGCTCGAACAAAATTACCTATGTAAAATTTCTTTTCCTCTTAAATTGTGAATTCCTCACCATGGCACTTATTTTATTGTAATTTTTTCCCAAAATTTTGAACCTCTTTTCTTTGTATAAGATCAAAATATTTGTGAATGGTGCTGCAATGTCTTCATTTTGTGGTTCTTATATGTAGATAATTATGGTGAGCTGTGAAAACTTTCAATTATTCTTTTACAAGGGCGTCCATTTTCAGGGTACAAAGTGTGAGCAGTAAATGTCTAAATTTTATCAGAATTTTTAAAATTATTTTGATGGGATTGCCTTATTTCCTGATTTACTAATAATATCTGTTATATTCTCATTGCTTTAAACGTTAGCCCTCTGAACTGCTTGTGGAAATAAAATTGGAATTCATATTCAAATCTAAGAAACTATGCACTCCTAATTAGTTTTCCATTTTGATCACAAAACTCCAAATTAATTTTGAAAATTGGTTACACTACAACTAATAATTTGTAAAGCTTAAGTTATATGAAGGCAAATGAATGGTTTTGTACTTTTATAGCACCTCTAAAAGTATATTTTAGACTTTGGAAAGTATGACTTCTATTTCTATGATTAGAGAAAGGAAGAAGGAAGGGAGAAATAGATTATTAGTTTTTTTGATTCATTATTTTATTGGAACTTTTGCATTGTTGCATTTTTAAGAATTACCGTTCTTTCTTGTAATTTTTCTTTTTTTCCTTCTCAAACACTTATTGCACATCTGAATGTTGTATATTACAACTAAACTCAACCGTCAATTGGATTTGTATTGTACAAAGTATAACAAACAAACTTTTGCCACAAGTCTCAACCGCTGAACTTTTTCTTGCCTGATCTTGACGAGATTCGATATTTTTTTTTATTATGGTTCTTGTAGTAATTACTTTATGTATTCCTTTCTATCCATCATTTTGATATTAATACAGAATACAAATGGTCTATTTTTCCCAGAGTAAACTGTTTTTTTACTACAATATCTTTTCAGGTGCGCAATTACAGTGTAGCTCCACCAATTAATAACAGCATTAAGGTGAGGAGTATCAATAACTACTATCACTAATTGCCCATGTGCCTCTCATTAATTCTATTATTTAAGCTTTATATTTTTAATAGAAATGTAAAGGAAATTTTTGTTCTCCACACTCCACTCCTTGCTTTCATGCTCAGGAAAAAATGACCCATCTGCCTTATGTTTTATTATAAATATCCCTTTGCACCCTACTGTTTTCTTGTCTCTTGTTTTATCAACAATCTTCTATGTTGAGTTTCTTTCTAAAGCATCCCTCTCTTCTCTCCTAGCCTTAGTCCAATGTTAACTTCTCATGGCATCTTGGACCGAGATTGGAATTTCTATGACGTCAATGACAATAATAAAATTTCAATGTCTATTAGAAAGATTGTTAAGCAGACATAGAAATGAGATATTTAACACACAATCTTTTTCCCTTTCTCAAAGTAATGGGAAAATCGTCAATATCACTTACCTCATCATCAGGGATCCTTACCTCCAAATTAGACAACTCTTCTTGCTTCAAAGTTAAAGTGGTTATTTTTTGTGATATTTTTTGCCACAAAATTTGTCTTCTTCTTCCTCACTATAGGTTGGTTCTATCCCGTTTGTGGTGGCATTATCGATTGGATCTTAAGCATCTTGCAAAAATAAATATGGTGATGACAAAAAGAGAGCTCCTCCTATTAGAGTGTTCTCTCCCCTTGAAGCAACAATTGACAAAAAAAATTTTGTTTCATGAAAGGTGACATCCATGGTGATATAGGCATAACGACTCTTGGAATGATAAAATTTTTATCTTTTCATTGGGAAGATAACCAATAAATACACATTTCAGATCTCTAGAATCTAATTTACTGCGATTAGATTTTGAGGGTGAACAAAAAAAGAACATCCAAATACTCCACAAGGTAGACTTGACACTAAAGGAGTGGAGGGAACAAAAGACAAAAAAGGGGATGAACATTATTTAGATAGTAGGTAACCTGTTGATGAGGTATGTAGTTGTTAACATAGCTTCTTTCCAATAGGTTTTAAGAAAGAAATTTTAAATAGGAGGGCTTTAGCTACCTCTATAAGATAATGATTTTCCTTTCTACATTGTGGAGTGTTAAGAAATGTTAGTTCATGAACAATAACATTATGAGATAAAAATTTGAAAAATTCTTGATTAACATATTCGGTATGATTATTAAACCTAATTCTTTTGATATTTTTTCCAAATTGATTTTGGACAAGATGAAAAAGGTTAACAAATATTTGAAAGACCTCATATTTACTTTTCTTCATGTATGTCCATGTGACTCGAGTACAATCATCTATAAAAGTAACAAATAATTTTTTTCCATGAATAAATTCTAAAACAGGACTCTAAACATCAAAGTGAATAAAATAAAATGGAAAATTAGTCTTTTTACTATATATGGGATAAGATGCATGATGATGCTTTGACTGTTGACAAATATCACATTTGAAAGAAAGGCTCAAAAGAATCAGTATTTGACAAATGAGGGAACAAAGATTTGTAAGGTTGAAGGAGGGATGCCTTAGTCTTTTACAATGAAGCCATATTTGGAAATTTGCCCATGTTTCTGATGTTACTTCTTGTCTTATAACCTTTATTTTGTTTTGGCCTTTGGATTCCAATAGATACAACCCACTCTACTCCTTAGCAATTAAAATAGTCTTCCTCGTGACAAAGTCTTGAGATACACAATGTGAAGAGAAGAAAGTTACTAAACAATTCAAATCCTTTGTAAGCTTTTGTATATAGATAAGACTATTAGTCAATTGTGGAATATATAAAACATCCTTTAATATAAATGATTCTAAAGTAATATTCTCAATCCACATATGGGTACACCATCACTTTGCAACTATAATGAGTTGTTCTCTGGGCCATCTTGACATACAAATTGAAGAGCTTAGGAAAATGAGTCATGTGATTAATTGCTTTTAATCAAGAATCAAAACATCGTAGGATAGAGAGCCAATAGTATTGACTGTACTCTTACCTTTTATGGGTAGGGTATACAATCCAGAGGACTTAGTCATTGATTTAATCATTGGTCCCAAGTGATAAGTTCCTCTTTAAAATCTTTCTTACTAGACATTGAAAAATACAAAACAAAAAAGATATATCTCTATAGTAATTAGGAAAAAATATTTTCTAAATCTTCATATTCATTTCAACTTATTTTTATTTCCTTTTTAAAGGTTTTGGTTTGGTTATTACAAATTGAGATGATGAGAATGAATTGGTATGATTGATATCAACAAAATAATTATTTACTTTCTTACATAGTTCAAGTTAGCCTATTTTAAGAATTTTACTATATACACATGAAGAGAACAAATCAATTCATGATTTGTCTAGCTTATGCTTAGGAAAAACAAATTAATAGAATTAAGGAGATAAACTAATTCTTGATGCATACATGCTTGATCATGTTAAACTTGTATTTCTATTCATACCATGAAGTATGAATGCCTAGTGTATCCTTGGATAAACCTCACCTTAAGTACTTCTAGGACACGAAAATAAGAAAGAGAAAAAAAAAACTTTTTCCAGCAAGTAAAACTAGTATGCATAAGCTAATTTGTAAAAACTCTCTCATTTAACTTCTCCAAAATAGTTTTTAACTAATGCATAAGCTAGTATTAGTTTATAAAATTTATTTCACTTTTTTCTTCTTGATGTACTTACGGAAAAGTTTACCAAAAACAAACACTTACAATAATCGATATTTGCTTTTGATAAGAAATCTGCGTGTATCAGCTTCTAGTTTTAGTCCTTGCCTTTGAAACTAGAGTTATTGACGAAGTTGATTTTTAGTTCACAAGTAATGTGTTTGTTAATCCAATTGTATACTCTAATAAGAATTGATGTTACTTAATATTAGCCTACCCTTTTGTTGTATATGTGCTCCTTGCAGATGGAAGTAGGAATTGAAGAATGCTTACACATAGAGTTTGAATACGGCAAAAGCAAGTGAGTCTGAAAATAGCACATGATTAACGATGCATCTCTAATGTTCTTCAATAAGATTAAAGAAAACTTGCTTATGGTGACTAAAATATTATCAGGTATCACTTGAAGGATGTCATTGTTGGCAAAATATATTTTCTTCTGGTGAGAATCAAAATAAAAACCATGGAACTCGAAGTGAGGCGCAGAGAGTCCACTGGATCAGGGACCAATACATATGTTGAGACAGAGACCCTTTCAAAGTATGAGTTGATGGATGGTGTTCCAGTTCGAGGTATGCAGTTTTCTTCATCTTTTGTTTAAAAAATTATTCTGCACTCTGTAATATGCATGGTGCTTGTCTAGTAGTGATTAGTGAAATAACATCCCTATTCTAATCTTGCTAATAGATACGTTGAGTTTGATTTTATGCTTTGGAAAACTTGGATGCTTCAAACATGAATTGTGATTAGCATTAGAGGAGGTACAAAAGCCTACTTAGTACTATTAGATCTTAAAAAAAGAGGAAAATTAAAACAAGTGCAGTTATCTCTGCATTGTTATTTCCTACATTTTTTTTATTTTAGAAATTTTATAGGGCATACCAAAGTTCTCTCAAGTGTTTGGTCATAATTATTGTTGTTTTGCCTAGTCTAATATGATCTGTATTCAACGTTTGGAAATTGTCTTGTTGTTTTAATTAGTTGAAAAAATAATTGGAATACTAGACTTGCAATATTCAGGGAATAAAAGGGACTGGATGATGGAGACAAATTGAAAACCTAACCTTCTATTTTTTGGCAAAGGGGGTGTGGCCAAAAAATAAAATTAACCAAGTCAAAACACTATGTTTGTTGAAATGAGTAAGATCAATACTGGTGTAAGATTTTTAGTGACCGAATGTCTCAAACTTCTGACACTCTTTCAAGACAAGAAGAAACCTTTTTTTAACAATATTTGTTATTGTAAATGCAATTTTGATGGTTATAACTACGCTACTATAAACTAAATACTTAAAAGTTTTAACTAATTGCATTAGTATTTCAATCAGGTTACTGTACTCCCTGGTCAAATTTAAAATGCATTAATATTTCAGAATTTGTTGGTTTTCTGCTTTTGAAAGGGATGCTTTTACTAGCTGATTTCCTTTATAATTAAATAGATTAATTAAATATATAATTTAGTCCCTTCACCTAACGAATTCTCAATCATGTCTTTTTTTGTTTTTTTTAACAGCCAAAAAAAAATGTATTAAATTGATTCGATACGAATTCTGATTGTTACTTCCCTGTGCATTCTTATTTTGATTCTTATATGTATAATATTTAATTTGGTCCCTATATGTATAATATAAAGACCAAGTTATGAATGAGCTACTTGTATAGAAAGTAAATATAGGGTGGAGCACCCAATTGGTAACGTTTTACACATTTAAGAATTAATTTAATGATTTTTTATCATGTAAAGAAAACACATTGAGAATTCACTTTATGTGAGGACTAAATTACATGTTTAAGCATAGAGTTGTTTCCTTTGCTAGCCAAAATCAGTCTATATTAGCATTGTTAAAATTGTTTCTTCAGGAGAATCAATTCCTGTGAGATTGTTCCTTGGTCCATATGAATTGACCCCCACATACCACAACATCAACAACAAGTTCAGTGTGAAGTACTTTCTAAATCTTGTTCTTGTGGATGAAGAGGACAGACGGTACTTCAAGCAACAAGAAATCACAGTATATCGGCTAAGTGAAAACTCCTAAGCTTATGCTAGGGGACTAGGAATTGGTCTGTTTTTGTCACCGTTTATAAGTGGAAATTTTTCTGATAATTTTTTTGTAGTTAATTAAAAATGAGAGTATTATTCTATTTTATTCTATTCTTTTTGGGTTCTTCTTTTTACTTCATGGGTATGTAACTATAACTATCTCCTAAGTGTTTCCAACTTGGCCCTATTTTGAGAAGTGTTATTGTTTTTAGCCAACCTGATTTACCAACTATTTATTAGAGAGTTAGAACTATTGCTTTGACAACAAACCTTTGTACATCAACCTTCATCATAAGCTTTATTTTGTTTGCAACAGCCTCTAGTAATTTCACCATGGACAGTTTCTTGAAGTACAGGTCCAAATTTTAGAGCCTAATAATTGTTGAATTTAGGTTTTAGGACATGTCTCGAAAAGTTTTTTCTATAGAACTTTTCAAAAAGAAAAATATCAAGATTCTTAGTGAACTAAATTTTGGTTCATGCATAAGTTAATTTGAAGAAGTTTCCTAACAAGGTTTCTTTAAATTGGTGTATAAACTAGTTTTAGTTTATACATAAATTCATTTTATTTTGTTTTTCTCTCTTAAAAATTTTACATCAAAGTTTATTCAAACATATATTTTTGTATAATAAACATTTAAATGCTAATTTACTTTAAAAGAAAGAACTGTATGACTATACATCCAACCAACTACTTCATGGAACTGACATAAGTTGTCTACTTCCAGCAAGGATATTTTCTTTGCTTTGTTCAAAACCAAGAATATTTTATTTTCAAAGAAAACAATGTATTTAACTAATGAACAAAACTTATTTAGAAGTTTTTTGATTGAGTGCTCACATTTCTCATAAGAATCGAAATTGCACAACATAAGATCGGTATGCAAATTGAATCACAGGAAGAAATACTAGTTGTTTTGATTTCTATGGAATTAAATGGAAACGAAGTCTCCCATGATCGCCATTACGCACAAATTTAATTCAATGGAAATAAGTGTAAAAATTTGCATTGGAAGAACAATCGCTATGCAAACAACCAAACACAGTCGAATTCAATGGATGAATAAAATAAGACAAGTAAAGGGGAATAAACATATGAGAAAATGGAAGAAGAGACTTGTGTGGATGGAGTTGAGTGCATGTTAACCACTTAGAGAGTCGCAAGACGAATGATGGAGAGAATAGTCACTTGATTCAAAATGATATCTTTGAAAAAAAAAATTAGTAACACTTCTTTTTCATTCAAAATCAATGTCTTCGCAAATGATGGAAGGTCCTATTTATATTTATTGACCTTGTGGCCTATAATACGGAGAGTTAAAAGAGGAAAATTCAAATTTAATCTACTTATTGAGTTTGCTTATGACAAAGTAGTCCACATGATTAATAATTTTTTTCTTCTTTTAAGGTTGTATACGATTTTAGCCATCTCACACCTTTAGAATTGATACCACTACCTGATATCAAAGAGTTTATCAATAAAGAAAGGAAATCAAGAACTAATTTTATCAAGAAACTACATGAGAAAGTCAAAAACCAAATTAAGGAACAAATTGAGAGATACACAAAATATAACAATAAGGAGGAAAAACAACTATTTTTGAGGTAGGGGATTGAGTTTGGCATCACCTTCATAAAAAGAGATTTCCTAACCACAAGAAGTCCAAACTCAACCCTTAAGGAGATGGTTTCTTCCAAGTCCTCAAGAAACTAAACCCTCTGACTCTTTGTCCTCTTTATTCTATGACTAAGGTGGCGGGGCGTATTCTATCATTAAACATAAATTTAAAGAACAATTTACCAATGTTGCTTGCACCATCCACTTTGTGGCAGGTATAGAGTGTGCCATCTTGTTAAAATGGTCAACTTCCACAAAAATGAAGTCTACTCCCCTCTGAATTCTAGTTAATTTAAAGACAAAAGTCATACTAATGTCCATCCAGGGAGAATAGGCAAAAGAGTATAGATCCCATGAGGCATAATGCATCTATTGCAAGGCTTTTGGAAATCCTTCCTCATGTGGGGCCAAAAGAATTTCCCCTTTAGCATACTTAGAGTTTTCTCAACTCCAAAGTGTCCTATGAGGCATCCTTCAGGAGTTTTCTTCACTTTCCTTTACAAGGAGTTTTCTATATGAACCTTGGGGCATACAAATTTTTTATTCTTCAAACAAAGAGCCTTCACACACATAGAATCCCCCTTATGCCTTTTTTTGACAACTAGCAAAGATGGAGGAGAAGTCAAAGTCATTAGCATATAACTCATGTATGTGATCAAATACAACAATTTGGACACCAAGGGTTGAAAGTAAGGCATGCCTCTTAGATAAGGCATCAACCATAATGTTGGTTTTTCCTTTCTTTGTATTTAATCACATACATAAATTGTTTTAAGAACTCTACCCTTTTTGCATGTCACTTGTTCAATTTGTCCTGATTCTTCAAGTATTTAAGTGACTTATGGTAATTGTGAATGACAAACTCCTTTCACATTATGTAGTGCTCCCAAGTTTGAAGGGCCCACACCAAAGCATGAAACTATTTGTCATAGGTGAAATAGTTGAGGGAGACACCATGAAGTTTTTCATTAAAGTTAGTAATTGAACTAGATTCTTTTAATCTTGGTAAGGTAGAAGTTCCACTATATCTTTTATTTCAAGGCTCAATCCACTCATGAACCTAGCTATAATGATGTTCTCAACCTCCCTCATCCCAATCCTCATCATATAGAGCTTCATCTTTTGTTTATACTCTTCCACACTCATATTCCTCTGATGAAGCCTTTGGAACATTTTCATAAGCTCCCTATTGTAATAGGATGGGACATGCGTCCTCCTCATTACACTTCAAATATCATTCCCATACTAGATTAGAGGATCATTTTAGAGACGTCTCTCTCTCTCTCTCTCTTTCTCTCTCTCTCTCTTTCTCCAAGCAGGTCCACTACTAACTTGGTGGTAGGAGAATAGTTGTTTTACCTTCATTTTCAATCAAGGGAAAATTCAATATCATATTTACCATGGAAATGAGAGAGGTCTACCCTAGACTATTTAGGCTTCTCTTATCTGTCCTAGGGGGTTGAAAGAATTCATTGATATGTAGGCTATCCTCATCTTGAGTCCCCCCTAGCCTTGAGTAGAATTACTCACACTCTTGCTCAATTTTATTTTATTTTTAACTTTTTCTTCCTTTTTTGTCAACATTCTAATTTATACATCTAGAATGGCAAAGTTAGTCTCGTTTTCAATCTTGTCCTTTTCTTTTATAATGGTCTCTTAATTTCTTCATTGTCGTAACCAGGATCGCGACGGGGATGGCGATCTGAAAAAATTAATGTTTTTAAAATAGAGGAGTCGCCACCATAGTTTATTTTGAAAAACTATGAAAAAATCGAAGAAAAGATAAGGTAAGTGTAAAAAAAAAAACCAAATTTCAAGACTGGAAGTCAGTTACGTGTGGAGAAGGTATTAACACCCCCACAACGTCTGTCCTACCACGGTACCTTTAATTAAACAAGTAAAACGAGTGTAATTTTTGAAGTGTTTATTTTCCAAAAGAAGAAACAAAAGTGTAAATAAAAATAAAATTTTTTTTTTTTTAATTTTTGGGACCCGACAAGGGTTTGACCTTGCTCCTACGTATTTCCACCAGGGATGGAAAATTAGGGTTACGTAATTCTTTGTTGAAAATTGTTTGGTTGGATGTTGATATTTTTTAATTTTTGAAACTTTTATATTTTTTAGTTTTGAAAATTTTATATTGAAAAAAAGGACTTGAAAATTGGATATTTGAAAATTTGAAGATATTTTTATGATTAGTTAGTTGGAGTACAAGGAGGTGAGAACGACCATGCTCAATACTCCTACGAAACAAAGATATTTTTGTTGTTTTTCTAAGGAAAAAAAGTTTGTATTAGATATCGTTTGACGCGTGCGGTCATTTGAGTATCTAAACGAAGCAAAACTTTTTTGAATTAAATACTACATGACACATGCAATCATTTGAATATTTAATCAAAATTTATTTATTATATTTTATTATATTTAAAAAAATTAATGTAAAAAATTAGAAGTTTATATTAAAAAAAATGAAATAAAATAAGTGACAAATTATACACCAATTCATTAAAGTTTTCAATTCATGTTGTATCAAAGAAGTATCAAAGAAATATAAAAAAAAAAGTGAACCAAAATTCAACCCAACATTCCACTGTATTTTCCATTAATTCGGTGCTAAAAAAAATCAAAATGGTTGGACCATATACACTAAAGGTCAAAGAAAGAAAGAAATGACCAATAAAATAAATAAATAAATAAATAAAACAATGACACCACATATGAAATAATGGCAAAATTAAGTGCTGGCACATTGCTTTAATTCACTTATCCACTCTTTGCTTATTAGGTGTTCAATGCCAAAATTCAAGAAAAAGAAAATGGGTCAACACGCAAACCGATGTCATTACTCATTCATGCTTTAATTTCATCCACTCTCTGAACCTAAGCTCAATTTCATCCATGCCATTCATAATATTTTATTATTATTTTATTTTTACTTTAGGGTTAAAGGAATGAATAAGAGAGCAGCGGCGCCGTTTGCTTCTCTAACCCCTCACCATCTTCATTCACCTATTAAGGAGAGTAAGACATTATGAACATTGGAGAGAAGTTATTGACCCAGTGGAGACGTCGTGGTGAGGTGGGAATGGAGAGAAAGGGTTTATCGGTGAGCGGAAACAATGTTGAAATATTTGATAGAAAATTTAAAGCAGAAGGAGTTTGAAGTGGAAGGCAGTTTAGATGGAGAAAGTGAAAATGTTGACGGTCAAGTGGAGATCCCGTTTGGGTGACTGCATACAACGGAGCATGGTAGGAAGGGTGCTCTGACGAGGTTTTGATTCAGTGGCTCTTGTCAGAATTGGATAATGGCATGATTATCGGAGCAGCGCCGCGGGAGGGTTGGTCAGTGGTAGCTACGGGATGGTGGTTCAATATGTGGTGATAATGAAAAGGAGAGGAAAACGACACATTGATGCAGTTTCTTTCTTTTTATTATTTTTGGTTTATTGTGTTTGATGTTATTGAGGTTTTGATCATGGCTGCCAAACTCACTTGTCCCTTTATTTTCTTTTATTTGTTTTTGAGCATTTTTTATTCTAGTGAAGATTAAATAGTGATGTAACCCTGGGATTTTTTTTATAGACAGAAACGTTGATTTTCAGTTTTTACGTATCTGGACCCACAATGCTCTGATTGCAACGAAACCAAAACGATAGGAAAGATGACACTCTGAATCGCAATTTAGACATATAAATCATAAGAAACAGATTAGTAAAACATGACATATGAGAATAAGAAAATTGTGACAGATTCTGGAAAGTTAACACTGCGGAAGAGATAAAAACCAAGGATTAGAGCGGAATATAAAAGGAAACAAAAGGATGAGCGCCACAAACAGTATGATGTTTGATAAGCCCTGAAGATCGCCACAAGAATTTTGGAATGAAAATTCTTGATAAGATCAATTGATCCAACGAAGAACCCTAGCAGGGGATTTCTCACGTCTCAGGAACAATAACATCAAAAGTCTGCCTCTTTCATTAATCCCCAAATGATTTATACAAATTAGGTCTAAAGTATTGAAATGCTTATAAAAGAAAAATAAATTGCCAACATTACAAGCATAGATAAAAAGGACTTTGTGGTTAATTGAGACCTAAAGAAGCT
>Ga0209700_107270_pt1 | contig 15919 bp, 6 predicted proteins | sample SiratroredBW_FD_187528 | JGI IMG/M metagenome (GOLD analysis project Ga0209700, IMG submission 187528) | Root nodule microbial communities of legume samples collected from California, USA - Siratro red BW (SPAdes) (version 2) | ecosystem: Host-associated > Plants > Roots > Nodule | place: USA...
CACGTCATCTGTGTGAAATAAATAATTATCAGTACAAACCACTTGATCCTGATCTTCCCAGCTCATCACAGAGGCCGATAGATTCTTATCCTATGGATAGGATCATCCCAGAACAAGATAACTCTCACCAGCTTCGAGAATTCAAAAGTGTAACAGAGTACTATATACCAGCAGACCAGTTCCAGCAAAGTGAAGACCTGGCAGGAAACGACAATGAAGAATTAATGGATGAATTGATGATACACAAACAAATGTTTCCTTACTGGGACCCATTACATGGCAGTATGACTCGAAGTGAAGCTCAACAAATGAATTGTTCTGTCTCTACAAGGTCTGAAAATGTTTATAATATATATAACATGGACGAAAAGCAAAGTTAAAATTTTTACATTAAAAATATAAATACATGTATTATTCATTTTTATACCATTAAGATTAATTAATATAGTATACTAAATATTTATGAACCTATTTATACAGAACACCAATTACCAAAACTCAAAATTTAATTATAATCTTATATATGTATATACATATAATTGCATTAAACATATTTTGACCTTTTATGATAATTTTATTAGATTTAAATGCACTTGCTTTGTATCACGTCAGCATGAAATTGCAATCGTAAGTGATATACCCAAAGTACCCTCATAATTCATTCATTCCTCCATTGACCACTCACCCAACTCCTTCTATTCTCCATCTTTAGGGTTTTCTTTGCTTCTTCTTCCATTTTCTCTATTTCACACTTCCCAACATTCATCTCCACTTTTGAACAAGTCCTTCTTTTTCCTCAAAAATCCTTTCCGGGTATTGTCCTTTCTGTTAACCCATTTTCCCTTTATTCTCAGCTCCCACTTTCGTCATATCCAGTTTCGATCTGATGCCGTGCTGAATTTTCGGAAGCTGCTCCTCCCAAAAGGGTATGTTTTCTCCCTCTTACTTCGGCTCTAGGGTTAACTTTGCTGCTGTTGCTGGGATTGCTTTTTATTTGGAATAGAAGGAATTGGGAATTTTGGGTGTCGATTGCGACTTTAAAGATTTTATTGACTTCAGGATGCTTAGATTACAGCTCATGCTTGGTTTTGTTCAAGTAGTGTAGTAGAATTCGTGAAATTCACCGGGTTCTTTAGGTTTGGATTTTGAAGTTGTGGGTGTCGTTGGTTTGGTTTGCTTGAAGTGGAGAACAAGTGGTGATTTGTGAGTGAAGTAAGGTTTGATTTGGAAATGGATAACTCAAAAAACAGGCATAATGATAGTTTGGGTGTTAACAAGATGGGAAAAAATATAAGGAAGAGCCCTTTACATCAGCCCAATTTTGCTAATAATGCTGCTAGACAACAGCCTCAGCCTCAGGTTTACAACATTAGCAAGAATGAATTTCGGGATATTGTTCAGCAGCTTACTGGATCACCCGCCCAGGATCATCCACCTAGACCTCCACACAATCCACCGAAGCCGCAGAGCATGCGGCTGCAGAAAATTAGACCTCCCCCGCTAACGCCAATCAATCGGCCTCGCATGCCGCCGCCAATGCCGGTGCCTGCCGCCGCCCCTCATCATCCAGTTCCTCACAATAATGCCATGCCAAGACCTGCTCAGTTTGGCCAACCGTTGCCTTCTCCTGGGGATATATGGTCTAATACCACCGAGTCACCCATATCTGCGTACATGCGTTACCTTCAGAATTCAATAATGGATCCAAATTCAAGGGGTAACCAAGTTCAGCCTCAACCACATCCCTACCCTCAACCTCAAGTACCTGGCAATGTTCAGCCTCATCCCCCTCCCTCGTGTGCTATGTTTCCTAATCCTCCCATGCCCATGTTCCCTTCCGCAAGATTTAATGGTCCCGTTCCTCCTATGAATGCTACTAACCCTCCAGCACCTCCTCTTCCTTCACCACAAGCAAATGGCCCTCCTCCTCCCCCTTTACTTTCTCCAACCTCTCAATTCCTCCTGCCTTCTCCAACTGGGTACATGAATTTGCTATCCCCTCGATCACCTTATCCTCTTTTGTCACCTGGCATTCAGTTCCCATCTCCGCTTACACCAAATTTTCCGTTCTCATCCATGGGGCAGTCAGGGATTTTAGGTCCTGGCCCACAACCGCCTCCTTCTCCTGGCCTTGTGTTTCCGTTATCTCCTTCCGGCTTTTTCCCCATATCAAGTCCCAGGTGGAGAGACCACTAGTCTTCTGAATTCTTGTTACAAGTTTAATTGGGTTTGCTTCTTTCTAACTGAAGAGGTCCTAGGCTTGTTCTTTGGCATGTGATGTACAATCAAGTTGTAAGAGCTCTTTTTGGTTATCTGTAGTGTTCATTTCTCATTTCTTTGTTTGTCTTTTTTGTTGACAACCGTAATGGTTGCAATCCTTTTACTTTGACAAGTTTTACATTAGGAAAATATATTGAAGATCAGACAAATCAATTGGACAGTTGGACAGGAGCTGTAAGATGGAAGACTGATCTGTAGCTCAAAAGGAAGTAGGAGTATAGACAATATTTGTTGTGTATGTCATCTTCTTTTGTAATATAGTGGTTTACATCTCAAATTTCATAGCTGATTTTATCTTTTCTGTGTAAGGTATTTTGAAATACTGATCCGATGGTTATTACCATGTGATTTGCTACAAATATATTATAGTTCTGCAGCATATTTTATTGTTCTTATTTAAAGTTGTTCCTTATTTTGATTTAATGGCATACTGGTGGATATCTTTAGCTGCCTCTTTTGGGGGACAAAGGAGCCACACTAAAGGCACAAGTAAATTTATACTCTGATTTTGTGTAGATTGATTCATCTTTCTTTGGACTTATTTTGCGGTAAAACGATTTTCCTTGAGATTAACTGTCTATGTTTTACCCATTTGTTATTCAGTATAAAGGAGTTCGTTTTTAATTTGAGTTCTGCTTTTAAAGGGAGTATGTTGGGAGAGAATAACATGGCTGACTACTTGACTGAATCATTTATGTTGATTTTGTTGTTTCTTCTTTTGTTAAACATTTGAAATCATTAGATGTTACTTAACCACTAGATAGGCATATTATGATTTGCCCTTGACCATCCATTGGGTTGCCCTGCTTATGTTCTGATTCTTTTGCTTATTAAATTAAGTTTTATTTACCTCAGAATAGGCTGCTCCCCTGGAAACTCATGGGGGCATGTGCATAATATCCAGAACATGCTCCTGAATATAGATTACTCTGTTTCTATTTGTGTCATGCGTTGAGAAGAAGCATCAGTTAGTTTTGTGGCCTTAACGGTTTTTAACTGTTAACGTCTTTCTTCTACCTGTCTATAGGAGTGGGTTGTTTATTGTGTTCTTTTCACCATCATGCATTCCTTTTAGGTCTGGCTTTGACTATTTGTTCTGCATCTTCCATTCCATGTTTCCTTATCATTGGCAGAGCGGGGAGCCAGGGGATAGTCAAACACATGATGTAGTCTTTATGGTCATGAAATTTAAGTTTAATAAATTTGCCCCACCTTCTAGATGTTACTGGTGTGATTTAGTAAAATCCTGGGTTTTTTTATCCCTGACTGCTTTAATGTTCTGCACTTTTAATATCGGTTTTGATGACCGTTGAGAAGTCAAGGAAAAAAACGTACGAGGGTCAGCCTAGTGATGAAGAATTTAAGTAGTTGCATGAGGGTCTAAACTCAGACTTCATTCAAAGAGTTGATTGAAATTTTATTAAAAAAATATGGAAATTTGTATCTAACATTAAATGTTGTACATGTTAGCAGTTTTTTAAATTTTAATTCGTTAACTAATGTCCTATCATTGCTTACTTTAATATTAATCTGGCTTTTATAATTTGCTTTTATTGACTGATTCAAAATGCTTTAGTTAGAATCTTTCATCGGTGTGCTTTGTAAAGTTTGTTTCAGCATCTCAATGTGCCAACTTTACTTTATATGCACGAGGGTCTGATTCCTCCAAAATAGAGGTTTTGTTTACTCTAAAATAATAAGGTACATAATGAAAAACTAGGTGCATGTGTTGAATTCATGATGCCTATATGTTAACACAGGCTGATAATTTGGTAATCCAAATCAAGTTTATGTCTGGGTTTTGCTGTAGGAGTTCAATGCCCAATGAAAACAAGAGATTGATGGCATTTTTGGATTTTCAGTTGAAAAGTTTTTCTTGTTCCTTTTGCTTAAACTACGATTTTGATTTTCCCAACAGATATGCAAATGCTCTATAATTGAGTTGTGAGTGATATAGTAGAAACTGCTTTTTATTTTTACTGCAGCTGTAGAGATAGATAGTTCTGGTATCGTGTTAAGCAATTGGAACCATTTCAATGGACAAAATTGTTGGCCCTCGTCTTGGTAGTGATTCTGTCTAAGGAGATCTGACATGCGTTTAATTATAAATATTTATATTAAATACTTTTCTAGTCTCTATAATATATTGCTTTCTTTCTTTATCTCTTTTATTTTATCTTACGTTTATTTTATTTTTTTCCTTTGGGAATAATTCGTTAAACAAGTATCTTCCAAATTTATAAGCATGTCTTTTAATATTTCATTTGTCAACCACGTGACCGATATGAAATTTGTTTCAATTCTTATAATTATACTCCAATTTTTATTGGAGTATATCTAATTCTTTCCCTTTCTACCTTCTCGTTACTGTGAGCTTCCTTTCCTGACATTTATACAATACAATATAGAAATAAGGGGGGGGGGGAGATCATGATGAAGCCATAACCACCTCAAATCAAATTACACTGCCACAGTTCCACTCAATTTAATTGCTTCATTTTTGTTCTTTCCTGACCTCTCATCTCCCATCACATTTAATCCATTCTGCTTCATTTTGATTAAAGATTCGAGATAAAAAAAAAACGTAAAAAGATGAAAAGTGAAAGAATGAAAAAAAAAAGAAAAAAAGACAGAGTGATATGAATGAAAATAGGAAAAAATCAAATATACTTACTTTATCTACTTTTTAATAATATTATTTTAATTATTTATTTTATTATAATAAAAATTAATGATATAATAAATTATGTTTTCTGTCCAATCTTTTTTTCTTTATGTGGAAAGATTTACATTTCATATTTTTTATTAATTTTTTGTTTTTTTAATAATTATGTGTCTCTTTTTTTGCTTCTTTATTCGCTTCTATACTTTTTTTTATCACTGGAAGCAAATGAATCTTTCAACTTTTTTTGCATTTATTTTTTCTAAATTTTTTAAATAAATAACAATTATAATACATTAATATTATCAGCTAATAATATTGATTCATTTATTAAATTATTTTTCGTCTATACTTTTTTTACTTTTTATTTGGTATTTTTAAAAAACTGTCATAATGAATAGTCATAATGAAAGATGGAATTTGTTATCATATCATTCTTATAATTAAAATAAAACTATTACCTTTATAATTTTTTTATATATTTTATTAAGAGTTTAAGAGTTACGTTCTGATAATTGTCTTTTGTAATAACAGTTTAATATTGTTCAATATTTAAGTATCAATGCCCTTTCATTGACATCCAAAGAATAACATGCATGGTGCTACGCAAACTACCTTATACAATCAACTTACACAAACCACCACCGTATGTGTTTTTCATTCATCTGACTACAATAAATAAATTAAAGCAAACACAGGCTTAGGTTGTGTTTGCTTTTAGAGGAGTGATATTCCTGTGGAAAGAAAGTCTATTATTTTCTCACTTGTATATAGTATTTTACAAGAAAAAGAAGTGAATAAACTTTAGCTTCACTTTCGAAGATATGAAGAAAAGTTACTCATTTATCTTTATTTTTTTGACATTGCTACAATACTCACTTTATATTACATGCTTCACATAATATAGTAATGTAAACCTATAATTGATTATATTATAAAATAATCGATTATAATTATATGATATAATAATAAATAATGATAAATTCATATAATAATAAAAAATAATATTACTAATGCATATTAAATAAATAATAATAATAACATAAATAAATTTATATAAAAATAATAAATAAATAATATTACTGCTAAAATAAAAAAATTACTAATAATAATAATAAATAATATTGTTACTGTTATTAAATAAAAATTACTATTAATAATAACAACAATAAAATAAATCTATATAATAACATCATCAAAAAATAATATTACTAATTAAACAATAAATAATAATAATAAAATCATAAAATAATAATATTAATAATACAAATAAATTAAAATTTGATAAAGACAATAAAATTATTTTACAAATTTTTTAATTAAAAAATAGTTTTAATTGATCAATCAAATCAGTTATACATTTTGTCTTAACTTTGTACTCTTTCTCCTTAATTACTTTTACATTTTTGTTTCACTCTGTCAAATCCACAATCTTAGAGAAATAAGAAAAAAAATATTGGAACTTATTTTGATAATTTATATTATTATCTTATCTGATCAATTAAATTAAACAACTTATAATATTTTATCTCAAATTTCACTTATTTCTATTTTGCTAAATAATATTTACTTTTATTTCTTTTATTATTTTCTCTTTTATTCTTATAAACCAAAAACAAATTTTATGTCATCCAAACTAATCGTTATCTCAACGCTGCCTACTGTAGTGCCTTGCGCCTGCAAAAAATTCTTAAAAGTTGACATTATAATAATAAGACTCGTTCATTACAAATGAGCTAAGTAACTTGTTCAATTGTACAATGGGATATGCTATTAAATAAAAGGACAAAGTACAATTTAAGTTAGTAAAAAATAATTTTAGTCCCTGTTATGAAAAAAGTATAGTTTTGGTTTTCATACATATTTTAAATGTTATAAACTTCATCCTAATCAAGTAAAAAAAAAATACAAAAATCTACCACTCCTTACAATATGGGCGTTAAATACTATTTTAAAAATAATAAAGATCACAATAAAATTTAATCTAACTTTTAAGACGTCTAAACTTCTAATTATACACGATTCCAAAGCACAATTGATGTTATATAAATTATATCTAACAGAAGATAATTTTCTCTAAATGTGACCCATCAAGGTTAGATTCTTATATTTAATACAGTGTATACGTAACAAAGTTACTTACCCTATGGAAGAGAAATGTGGAAAAAAGAAAAAAGAGTATAATGAAAAAAAAAAAAAAAAAAAAAGAGAATAATAAAAAAAAAAAAAAAAAAAAACGAGGCATCCACGAGATTTGGAAGTTGTTACAATATAATTAAAGCTCTTAAATGGGTTCGCTTAGTTTAGTTTGAATATGTCCAACACATTATCTTATATTAGATTAATTTGACCTGTTTTTAAAAGGATTGCAATCAATATAATTATTTTGTATTAGATTGTAATATTTTATCTTAAGTTAATGGATCATTTTAACTTGTTTTAAAAAATTTAAAAATAAAAAATAAAAAGTAATGTTAGATTATTGAATTTTTTTAGGTATAATAATTTAATATATAAATAAATATAAACTATAATACGTATGTATGTATAAAAAATATATTATGTTATATTTTAAAATATAATTATTATATCCTAAAATGGGTTAGCTCATAAATTGCGGATTGGATCGGATACAAAGTGACCCAATTTAATCTATACTATAATTCTTTTAACTTTACTTAACCTATTTTCTTAACTTTTCGAACAAATCGTTAGATTGAATCTAGTTTAACAATTATATATAAGTGAATAAACAAAGGAGATTCAATATTTGTGGTCCAAAAACGAAAGCACGGTATTTAGAATGAAACACGCAATTCCTATTTGAGATTATTGTTGACAGATTTGACATTAAAATTTTGAATAAAAACAAAATATATTTGATAAGAAGTAAATTGATTTGAGAGATATGGATTGAAGAGGTGGTAGGTTAACAACAACAAAAAATAATGGCCGAAATGGATGGGGCAGAGTTGCGTAATGCTCCATTCACCAAACAATCTCTCTTCCTCATTAGTCCTAACTCCCAACATAAGGGCCCCTCTTGCATCATATACTTTAGTTGTTAACATTTATGGCCTATCCTATATATTTAATTCTTAAAATTATCTGTTGAGATTGATAAAAATCTACCAGTGAAGATTGATATTTTAATTGCAAGATCATAAAATCGTATATATTAGTTTTGATTTAAAGTTTAAGTAAAATTGTGAAAAAAAATAAAATTTTACATAAGGTCTAATAAAATTGTAAAAATATATTATCTTGATTTTAGTACAAATTTAATTTTAATTAAAAATTAATGTAGTTAAAACTTTATATTTATACATTTAAAATTAATGTAATTAAAATTTAAAATAAATTGGTCGATCGGCCACTATATTCAAACTATATTCATATACACCATTTTGATTCTCGAACACAAGTCGTCCACTACAAAAAAATTATCCCATTGACACGTTACTGACAAAGGATACAACTCCTTATTGAACATTAAAGGGGGCTTATAGTGAACTGGACTTTTTGGTCCAAACATTATAGACTTATTAGAACACATATAAATATGAACATCATCTTCAGACATAAGGTACTTTTATTCTGATTATTACTGTGAATTACTCCGACCTACCTTTGTTAACTTGAAGGTGAGAGTGTCCGCAGAACCTCTTACCAAATGGACCTTACAATAACAAACTCTAAAGTTAACTAATAATTAAAAGAAATTTTAGATAATTCATCCAATTAATTGAATTGAATCAATTTCAGTTAAAATAAAATTAAATAAAAAATTGTAATAAATATCTCTTAAATACTTTCTTTTATTTATTTTCTTTACTAATATATATATATATATATATATATATATATATATATATATATATATATATATATATATATATATTCCTAATTTACAATTTTGTAAACTCATTACCATACTCTTGATAATATCCATTTTAAGTATCTTGTTTAGCATCAACTTACCTCTTTTACATTTTTAACATTTTGTTTCGAACGTTAAAATAATATTATGTATGGTCATATTTTTCATTTATTTTTATATGTACATGTATGAAAAACACGGTTTAAAATAGAGGATGAATAAAAGCTTTTCCAAAATTCTAAAAGGAGCATCTACAAACAGGAAAGAAATATGATTGGAGTTGATTTTATACTTTTGGCCCTACAACAATTTTGATGTCATGGGTTTAGTTGTGATTGAGGCCACTAGTTTTTGGGTGAGAGAAAAGGCAATAATGAAGTATGGGAAATGAAAAGAAAAAGGAGGAAAAGAGAAGCATTTAAGCATTTGCGTCCTCTAAAGTTAGTGTTTGTAGCTTCTATTCCTCCTTGTCGCTCTCCTTTCTTTAGTATCAACTTGCCAACTTGTATCCACCCCAATTGGATCATCTCAAAAGCCCCCATGTCACTTTCTTTCCCCTTTCTCATCGTGGGGCTTAGTGCTCTTCACGTGCTATGTTTACTCTAACCATAAGGATCAAATATTCTCTAACCATCTTTTTCAACTTCAAATCCACAATAATTCATAACCATTTCTTTTTTTCAAAACCCAATGCTCTACGTTAGATATTAGGGGACTTCAAATTACAACATAGTTAAATTCATAGTGTGTAAAGTTGATAATGAGGATGGTGTAAAAGAAATGGTTTGTGTAGTGTACTTTAATGCGTGGGCATGATTTAAAGGTGAATGGATAATTTGGATATACCTTCCCAAACACACGTTGGACAATACATTTTCATAACTTTCCCAGGAAAATAACTGTTCAACTCCTCATCCTCTACTGTTTCAAAAGTTGCTTTTCAGCTCCACTAGCCCCACAACACAACAAAATTTTTATTTTTCTCTCCCATTTATTTTTTAACATCACTAAATTACAAATTTACACTAAAAAACCATTTTAGATTCTTATTTAATTCAAAATATTATACACAATAAATTTATTAACTTTTATGGTAATTACCTTAAAAATTATGCAAACATTAAATCATTATTTTATTTATTCAGTACACGTTTCTCTCCCACAAATAGGGTACTGCTGTTTCAGTGCATCATTCTGAAAACCGCCACACAGAAAAAAAGATGTGCCCCACTTGCTTCATCTTTCATCCCATTACTTTTTCAATATATTATTTTATTGAAATTTATTTAAAATTACAGTGTCATAGAAAATATGTTAATTCATGTTTTTGTTGTTTTTTTTTTTTCTAGAGTTTAGAGAGAAAAAAATAGTTTTACTAATTATTACCCAACTGATATGATGGAGGCATGTGGAATGCCACAAGAACAACCGTGCAAGCAATGGAAAATGAGGATTAATAATTTTACAACTAACATAAAATGTGATTTAATAATAAATCATATTATTAAGAAAACATTGATGATGATTTTGTGGTGGAGCAATAAAGCATGTTTCGCGACATATAATTGACTAAGAACTAAATTGGAAACAAAAGAAGTTTGATTGAATTTGTGCACTTCCACGCAATACAGATACACTCTACATTCACAAAATGAAGTAAGTGAATTGAAGAGTGATAGAGTCAAATTTGTTAAACTCTTCCTTTTCTATATAACATTCCACAAAAAAACTGTGGAATAATGGAATCTACATAGTTTATTCCTTTTCTGAGTTTTTCTCCATTGTATTATATGCTATAGCAACGTCCTTTTCTTTTCCATTTAACTACCACAATTCATCCAATCAGATTTATATATGCTACCGTTTATATATATGATATTTATATATGCGAACACACAAACATAGTAGCCTAGTATGTTGTCTTCATGTTTTTTACTAAAATGGTACAACTTTGTCTTAAATTTATTGAAATGAGTATTTTTTTTAAATAATTTAAAGATTTGGGTATAGGTTGGTGATTTCATTATAAAGAAATTGTCATCCAATTGACAATTTTATAATTTTTTTAATATATTAAAGTTGTTTTTTTAAGGGATAACTTCAGTTTTTCTCTTATTGAAGTCATGACTAAGGGACGAGTTTGTTCATTTTTAAAAAAAATGTCACTTAAATAATAATTCTTTTTTTTTATGTATTTTATTATTATTATTTATACTTGTATATTTTAATTATAGAGTTTACTTAATGTTTATATAAACTAATTATAAATATATAAACTAAAATTGTTGATGTAATTAATTAAAACTTTAGATTAATTTTCTAAAATTATGATAATATTCTTTTTAAAAACAACGTTTAGGTATTTAATTATTTTTATAAGTTAGTTTTTTTTAGATGGTACATTTTAAATAATTTTTTTTAATTTAAGTTTAGGTTGATCACGTTGTCGAGGTGAGCTTTCTTTATGTAATTTAAAAGAGTATATGAAAATTGAAATAAATTATAGTAAATATTTTAAATTGAATAAAAGAAATTGTTGAATACACAAAAGCAAGATTTTTAATGAAACGGTAGAACCATATCATCATGTATGAAAGTTTATCTAAGTTTTTTTTTTTTTTTGGTTTAAATGGTAAACTTCTCATTCGACTTTAATTGAAAAAAATATTATGACTTAAAGAAAAGATTGAAAGTTATCTTTTAAATGGCAACTTCAATGTAAAAAATATATATGTAGTCATCAAATTTGATGAAAACTTTTTTTATATCATTTTGTGCAAAAACATTTTCTTCATGCATGATGGAGAGTGAAAACCGTTTTCCACATAGTAAACAATCAATGTTCTATCAATGACTATCATCATATATTATTAAAGACAAGTGGTGAATTCTTTTAATTAAGTACAAAAAACTCGACTAATCTAAAGCAAGTACACAAAGTGATACTATTCGTGGTGTATAAAGTGAAACGAATTCATGAACAAGAGCAACCTTGCTCCATTCATGGTGTTCAATTCCTTTTAATCATACTACTTGCTATTCGTAAAAAAATATAAAAAATTACATAAAAATGAGATCACCAAATTGAGGTTGTTTGACAGTTTATTGCTAGTGACACTTTTGGAATTATGTTTTGTATATTGGTATGGTTCACAGATTAAGGTGAGGTCGAGAGTTTGATTAGAAGGAAACAAAAAGAAAGTAATGCAAGTGGTTAGATGCAAAAATCTCATCCATACGATTTGTCCATGTCAGTATACGTATGTATGCTGCCTAACAAATCCATTCTGATACGTTCCAATCTGGAAAATCAGTAACCTAACATGGGGACGTTGACAGTATCAGTATCCTGAACAGTGACAACCTAAAAGTGCCTCACCAATACTCGTATGTGTGTGTATATATTATTATTTTATGAACAAAAGATATGATCATGAAAAGTAAAACCCTATTGCCAGCTTATAGGTACTGGAAAAACCCTGCAAATACACATAGATTTGGAAAAACACAAAGGGGCATCACATTGATACATACCTCTGGGAGCAACACAATGAACGAGGCATCAATGTCATGATAACAGCGACCAGAAGTTGCAGGCAAAGCATGGGGCCCTAGCATTGTGAACCAACGGTTCATAAAAATGCAACTAACCAGAAGGATTTGGATTATTAGAAATGGCCTTAATGGGTACCAAGAGCCACCTTTTTTTATTTAACCCAAGCTGCAATGCAAATGGAAGAACCTAAACTAGACTACAAAAACTTGGCAGAAAACGGGTCCTTCTCAATTTCCTACCTTTCTTACAAATTCCCCTTTTTCACACTGCAATTCATAGAAAGATGCTCCACACTAGCTACCATCTGACACAATTATTTACTCCCAAATTTTCTCACTACCAACCACCTACTACTATGTGAGCACCAAGAAGACTATGAATCAAACCTGCCTGGTAGGTGGCTTCACATTCTGATTATACCTTCCCTATGGGTTGCAGCATCTGACCCATTTTTACCATTCCAACAATATATTGGACAACTTAACTTCACAATTTGTTAGATTCAAATATGTTTTGTTTTGACAGTGAGTGTTGGCCTTTGGGTGAACCTTACAGACATTATTTCTGGTTCTGTCAAATTTCTTATTAAAGTGGGACTTTTTTTTTTTTGCCTCAGTGTTATTTTTCTTTTATATATTATCAAGTTAATCCGTGTTTCATCCACTTATTTTCTTTGAAAGCGGGTGTATTTATTGAACTGCTAACAACATAAGTTATATCTTTTGATTGATAGAGAGCTTACCCTTAAGTATCACGTTAAGTCGTTGAAATGGCAACGTAATTCACATTGTAATAGAGAATCTGTATTTGTAAAATTTTGCATAGAATAAAATATATAATATAAGATACTCCATGTAATTAAGAGAAAGAGAGAAAAGTAATGTTCGTCAAAGTTGTGTACTGTGTTAAAAGTCCAATTTACAAATAAATTCTTATATTGGAAATGTGAATTTTGGTTTTGTGATGTGAGTCCACCTAATATTCTTATCAATATTGAAGAATATTATAACTCCTTAATGCAATGTACATTATTCTTAAAGATTATACCAACTTCCATCTTTTAAAGTTAATCAGAATTAGGCCAGCATCATGTTATGAAAAACAAAGTTATTGATGTATGCTTTTAACAGTATTATTCAAAATATGAACATTTTTATTATTAATTAAAATTTATTAAGGAATCACATTAATTTTTTGCTTTCATGTTTTATTACATTTTAACCAACATTAATTGTGTTGAAATAAATATACTTTAAAGCATACAGTTGGTATTTTTAGCTATATAATCACTTGGATGAATGAGTTTCCTGGCACGGTTAGTATAGCATAAACATCCAACAAAACTCCAAAAATATGTCGCCATATTTCATGACAATCAACTCAAAATAAAATGGCAGATGAATCACAGTAAAGAAGTAGATGAAATTATAATGATAATAATAATAAGAAAGCAATAAACTAATTTCATCTAATTCTACCTACTCTCAAAATGCTAACTAAATTGGTTCCACAAACCACCTTTTCCTTGTTGAAGTATAATTCGCGTGGCAAACAAATGACATAAAAGCAATATTTGACATAAAATTATTTACACAAATAAATAACAGTTTTTGTGAGGTTTTCACATACTTAGAATAGTTCCATAGAGAAAAATACTAATTTCTAAATGGTGTCTGTCTATAAATTAAGAGATAACCGACATTAGCAAACTGAATTATAAGTTACGGCATGCTACACTTACCAAAGATTCAAATTAAACATCCGATTAAGTTGAATATGAGCACAAAAATAAAAAAAGGAAGGAACTAAAATTGCATTAAAACCTGGTGTTTCTTTGAAGCAATTGATGAGTGAATTTGTTTTATTTTATTCCTACCATCCAAACCAGTTCTACTGTTAGGGCGATGATGGTGTTGAATGTAAAAGACAAAAAGAATTGATTCGAGCATTGGTGGCACCTTGATTGTGGGAGGGAAAGAGACTCTTATGACCATGCTCTCCGCTACTTCATATTCCCATTTCTGTTTCTCAACACCTAATTTGACTTTCTACATTAAAAACACAGTATAGGCACATGCAGATAAAAAAGTTTTGATGATTGAAAAATCTCACATGGTGTAGCTAGCTATAAGTGCATTTCTACCACCTTCCCAACAAAATTTAACAGTAAAATTATTGGATTCGTGCAATAATACCATAAGCATCTTCAATCTAGAGAAGGAATCATCTTCTTTAAGTAGGCTTGCAGTGATGGGAGAAAAAGGAGAAGATATGTACATGGAATCAAATCCAGAGGAAAAGCAAATGATGATATTCACAGAAGGGTTGAAAGACACCATGAAGAACAAACATCACAAGTCAACATTTCCTGTACACCTGCATTGACCAAAATGCCCTCACCCATTGTAATAACAAAATTCAACGGACCACCAAGGAGGACATGCTAGCTACCGCCAAACAAAATCATCAAAAACACAAAAACCAGAGTCTCACCCCAAAAAAATAAACCAAAACTAAATGAATTTCCAAACGAAAAAATAAAGAAAAGAAAACAGAGAAAAACTTGTTTTTCTCATTTTATGAATTGGTGAGCGAGGGAGCGATTGTTTCAAATTCCAATCCCTTCTTTTGTTTAATTTTTTTTTGTGTTTATTGAGATTTGCGGAGTGCTGGTTTGCTTTGCTTTGCTTCACCGTGAGTGTGGCTTATAGTCAGCGTCGCGATTCGTTCCTTCGGTGACGGTGGCCAGCTTCTGAAGGTTCAGCTTCACGACGGTGTCGGCGAAGAGACGCGTGTCCTCTTCGGTGTTGCCGTCGGGGACGTCGACGATGTAGGATTCGAGGACGACGGTGTAGATCTTAGCGTCTGCGTCGGAGTTGAAGGCGTGGACGGTGGTGACGGAGCGGTAGTTGCGGAGGCGGTGTTCGCCGCCGATGATGCTGAAACCGGTGACGCGGCGGTCGTCGTCTAGGAGGTCGAGCCGCTCTGTACTGGTGGCGGCGGGGAGGCCGGAGATGACATTGACGTCGCGTGTGACGCCGACGGCCATGTTAAAGGGTTCTTTGACGGCGCAGCTCTTGATGAAGTGCTTGTAGGTCTGAGGCTTGTCGAAGCGGCGGACGACGGACCAGACGGCTTCGGGCGGAGCCTGGACGCGCTGGGCGAGGAGGGAGGAGCATTGGCCGGGGCCGACGAGGTAGGTGTGGTGCTCCGTGATGGAGGGGACGAGGGAGGCGAACTCGTGCGGGGTGAGGCCGGAGGGAGGGTTGAAGTGGTGGTTGGTCGGGATGCGGTGGCTGTCGTCGGAGTCTGGCTCCGATGTGGAGGCGGAGCTCTCACCTTTCTCCATGGCGGAGAGAGAGAGAGAGCGTGAGAAAGAGAGAGTGTGTAAGTGACGCTGTTGGCGCTTGCGGAACGAGACTGAGGAACGGTTAGGGGTATTCTTGGGAATTCCCCTCTCAAACTCTGTTTTCTTTCTCTGCAACTTGCTAATATATGCAACTTCACCAAAAATCACTGCTTGCTTAAACTTCAAATTATA
>Ga0209700_107272_pt1 | contig 15917 bp, 8 predicted proteins | sample SiratroredBW_FD_187528 | JGI IMG/M metagenome (GOLD analysis project Ga0209700, IMG submission 187528) | Root nodule microbial communities of legume samples collected from California, USA - Siratro red BW (SPAdes) (version 2) | ecosystem: Host-associated > Plants > Roots > Nodule | place: USA...
TATATATATGTGTGTGTGTGTGTGTGTGTGTGTGTGTGATGGAGTACACCTTAGTCATCTTAGTCAAAGAATAAAGAGAAAAAAGAGTCAAGGTAGATCAAAAGCTTCCCAGAAGATTGGCTCCATCTTAAGCTTGTTTGGGCTTGCAATTATTTTTTTGGACCAATCTAATTCTTAAGAGATCACTCTAGAGAACATGGAACATCAAGGAGAAGTCCTCTAGTTGTAAAAATTGTTTAGAATATTTTAGAATAATTGGATCTTGTATTTGGGTCAGGTAGAATATGTTTAAGCTTTGTACTCTGGGTCATGTAGTGTAAGATTTTGGGCTTTGAGGCTCATAAAAATGTCGAATGTCCACCTAGAGCAATATAGGCGCTAAGTCACTAAAGATACATGATAGCATGCGCCACATGAAAACTAGAGTGACCAAGGAGTTGCCACATGAAAACCTCTCATTTGGGATGATTGAAACTTGGAAAGCAAGCTACTTCCTTGCCACATGTCAATATCTAATCATCTAAGTGGAGAGTATTTTCAATTTTACTCCACAAACTATCTCTTTGCCACATGTCATCACATAAGTAGAGAACATTTTGAAGCTTGCTCCACAAGCTACTCATTTAAATGTATATATTAATATATTATAATAAAATGTTTTAACTAAAAGTAATCTTATTAAATAAGTTGTAGTGTCTATAATTATAAATTAATAATTTTTAAGTGTGACAATAATAATGCTAAGAGAATATTAACAACAACATTTTGATGTGATTAAAATAAAAAGAAATTATTATTAATAAGTATTTGAAGAGAAAGTTCGAAGGAATTCACTCGCCATTACTGAAAATATAAATATTGTTATAATGATAATCCTTTTTTTTATCTATGAATATAATTTATCACTATTCTAACAGTTCGTCAAACGTTAACCCAATTGGGATTTGTAAGTCTAACAATACGAAGTTGGGATAAAGACGCGAAAAAAAATTATTTTAACTTAAGATAATTAAATATACTCTTCCTTTGTTTCATTTATAAGATATTTTCAACTAATTCATACATTTTAAAAATGTTAATTAAATTAATTGAAAACAATAAAATTGTCAAGAGTACTAAATTATTTCAATGGTTCTTTATCTTTCGTATTTTATTTATTTCGGTATTTTATTTTAAGAAATCAATTTATTTATTTACGTTTTCAAAATGGTTCATAAGTTCCTTTCCTCAGTTTAAACTTTACTACGTTAATATTTTAAATCAATTCATGCATATTTCAAACCTATTTGTAAAATACGCATATAAATATACGACACTTTTTAGCTTTTTATTTAGTCCCTCACATCTGACTTACAGAATCTTATCTACACACTCACAGGTTTACTTGCTACCCGTTTAACAAAATTATTTCAATTTTTATTGTTAACACTAAAAAATACAAATTATATCAAACAAAGATTCAAATATTTTAGAGATGCCTAGATATTGAAACAAATAATAAAATACTGTGATATGTTTTTATTTTTAAACTATTTAAATATTATTATTATTGATTTTAAGTATGAAGATATAAATGTTGTAATATTTTTATTATTTAAATAATTCAAATGTTTATACCTTTTACTTGTAGTAAATTTTACTTTAATAATATAAAAAATACGTAATTTTATAAACAAAAATTAAAAAAAAGTTTGAGAGGTCTAAGAACTAATTTTCTCTACAAACTCTGGATTTTTACACTAAAATAGTACAATTTTATTTCGCGTATATAAAAATGAACAAAATTTTAAAAATTATACTTTTGGATAAATCGTGTTTTCTAATAAACGGCTCCGTAAATAAAAATTCGTGTTTTAGTTTCACAATTTTTGATTAAGCGACTTTAATTAAGAGTAAAATTGTCAATGAAAAAGATGGTTTATTTGTAAATTTTTCCAAACTAACATCTTATACACAAAGTTTATGTTATTAATTTGGAGTATTTATTTTAGTAAAATATTTTAATTAATTAAGATATTTAAAAAATTAATGTATTATTCAATTATAATAAAATTTTTGAAAAGAGAACAAAGAATTATGTGAAAATAAATCTAAGGGGGACAAATTTAAGACTTTCTACACTAAAACATTTCCATTCCCAGTCGCCTTCACGCTTTCAAATTCACGCTTTCAAAATGTCAAGAACGAGCACTCAAAATGGTGAGTAATAAGGATTGGCTATATTCCTATTTTGGTAAAGGAAAGAGAAACCTGGAAGTTTTGACAAATGAAAGATAAGAAAACCAAAACAAAGAAAGGAGTGAAAATGATATGAAAAAGAGATTAAAAGTATTTTGCAAAAGTAAAACAACAAAAACATCATTTATGAAATTTTATTTTATTTTATGTGAATTTTATTCTGCTACATTATTTTTGAATTTTTTATATAATTTTTATTTTATTATAATTTTCTTTATACAAGCTTCGCTTTTAATAATTTTATATTAACTTAACTTTTAAATTTCGTTCTAATAAAGTATCTTCCAAAACATAGGTTTTAAGCTATTATATCTGCATTGGATATTTGCATCACACTTAAATAGAATATTTTAGATTTTGCCAAAAACAAGAGTAGTGAAGAGAGAGAAAATAAATGACAAAATATCACTAATTTTAATAAAGTTTTAATAATGTTTCAATAATAAAAAATATGAGTTAAAAAGAATTTTATTTGTATAGATTACAGGTAAGCAACTATCTTTTCAAACATCTCATTTCAAGCTTTTAACTTATTTGTTTGAATTAAAGGCAAAATAAAAATAAAATAAAATAGAAAGTAAGATTGTTTATATTTAGAAAAAGTAAAAAATAAAAGATAATACGAAAAGAGTTTGTAATTGATGTAATAAAATAAATTTTTTATATATTTAAAAATAAGTTATAAAATAATTAGGTAAAATTAATTTTTAAAATATCAATTAAATTTAAAATAATAAAAATATTATCAAATTTTAATACATAAAAAATTTATATTTCAAAATGATAATATATTAAATAAATTATTTAAAAAATCAAAACTTAAATTAATTATTTTATTTTATTATTATTATTTTAATATTTTTGTTTTATTTTTTTACTATATAAAACATATATATATATATATATTAAATTAATTAATATTTTAATTTAAAATAAATTTTAGTGTTCTTTTATTATTTATCTTTTATAATATAGAAACATATATTAATAAAATATTAAATTAATATTATTTTAGTTATTACTTTATTATAATATAAAATATACTAATATAATACTAATAATATAATTATACAAGTTTATCAATTATATTCATAATCTAATAGTTTTGTAAAAGTAAATAATAATAAAATATTTGTTATTATTATTATTCATAAATATTTTATTATTATTTACATGATACTTAAGGTATAATTTATTATTATATCTTCTTTTGCAAATCTTTTGTACTGAGGGTGGAAAATTCAATAACAAAAGTTATTCTCGTATATTAAATTTCTTTCTTCAATTCTATTTGTTATTCGTCTGTATGCAGGACATTAGTGGAAACAAACACATTGTTTGAGCTATGTATTCTTGATTGTATTATTTGAGTTTATGTATTTTATAATAGTTTTTTTTTAATGCAGAATTGAATGATAGTTAACAATATTTCTCATTGGAGCCAATGAATAACTGACAAAATAGTACAAAATATAAGATAATAATAAATTATTTAATTATTAATATTTACATAATTAATTAAATGAAACGCAATTAAATGAAAGAGAAGGTTTTAATTTCAAAACTACTGAAAATAATTGTAAAATAAAAATGTAAATTATTTATAAATTTAATGTTAATTAATTAAATTAATCAATTTATTCAAATTTATAAATTAATTGAGTAACTAAAAGGCAAGTAAAATGATGAAAAAAAAGTACTGACCCGGCAAAAAAAGCAGAAGAGGAGAATTATCCAAACGCCGAGCGCACTCCAACGGCGAAAACCACCGCGGCGGTCCACCGTCCGGTACGATCAACTCCTTTGATTGCTCCAAATATTCCTTCCAACCGTTTATGCGTCGCTCATCCTTCTCTTTCTTCTCTTCTGCGCGCTTCACCTCTGCCGTCCCCGTCGGAGCATGCTCCCCCGACGTTGCGAGCCGCGTAGTAACAATTGAGGTCCGGTAGGAGTTCAGTTTTCCGACCGGCGACTTCAGAGGACCGCTGAAGGGCGCGGGGGGAAAGAGACAGGCCGCGGTGGCTGCCATGGCGGTGGATGATTTGAATATATATGAAAAGGTTTGAGGAAGTTACTAAGGTAACTGAAAAGCAAAATTAGAAAATGAAGAGTTTGTGAGTGTAACAAATGAGGACCCTGATTTATATCTAGAGAACGAAATCTGAAAAAGGAAGTGAAATTTATTAAATGAGAATATTATGAAACTGTTGAAAAAATGACAGCAGAAATTTCTCGACTTTTAAGACATTGATATACATTAAAATTTAAATTAATTTTATTTTAAAGTATTTGCTTTTCTAAATATTTTATTTAAATAAGTCAATTCAAATTTAATGAGTTTTGATCTTTTTTAATAAAGTATTCTAATTAGCATTAAATTCAAAAAATTATTTCAATATTAATAATTTAAAAATATCAATATTAATAATATTTTGTAGTAGATTTTAATTGATATTATTTTTAGTTAAAATTCTTCAACATATATTTATTTTATATTTATAAAATATTTTTTCAATTTACGTTAGATGAGATTATTTTTAAGTTATGAAATGTTATATCAGATTAGATATTTTAATGATAACATCGAGTTAAGCTTGTGCAAGGTCAAGTTAAGTCAGTTTGGATCAAAGTCAATTCAAGTCAACTAAAGTTTATATTAAGTCGAGTCAGTCTAGGTTTAGGTTAAGGTAATTAGGCTTGACCCAAGTCTAGTTAAATTGGTATGAGCTTAAGTTTAGTTAAGTTGGCTCGAGTCCAAGTCGATTCAAGTGGGACAAACACATATTTCAGTCAATCCAAGATGGGTGCACATTCATCGAAATTCAAGCCAATCTAAGTTCAGTCAAATTAGGTTAGGTTCAGATAGTCTTAATTTGATCCAGACCAGGTTGGGCCTATCTTGATCGACCAGGTCAAGCCCATATTTGGTCGAGTCGTGGTGGGTTCACATTCATCAGAGTTAGGGTCGATCCAATTTTAGCTAAGTTGGGCTAGACACAAGTTGGTTTTAGTCCTATGAATACTTGGTCGGGCCTAATCTGATCATGACCAGATTAAGCTAAGTTTGCCCAGGCTCAGATTGAGTTAAGTCAGCTCGGATCCTAGCGAGTCGAGTCAGGTTGGGCCAAGGTCGAGCTGAGTCAACCCAGGCCCAAGTCAAGCTAAGTTAGGGGACGTCCACATTCACTCAAGTCAAGGCAGTCCATATTCATCCAAGTCGAGACCAACCAACATTCAACCAAGTTGAGCTAGGCCTAAGTGGGTCATAGTCTGATCAAGAACCTCGATCAAGACCAAGTCAAGTCAAGTCCAAGTTGAGCCGATTCGGCTTGGGTTTAGTTGAGTCGAGTCGGCTTAGGCCCAATCAAGCTAGTCGACTTGGGTCCAAGTCAAGCTGAGTTGGGGTGGGATCATGTTCAGTCATTTTGCGCTCGACCCATGTCGCACCGAGTTCAGTCGAGTCCAAGTCATGTTGAATCCAAGTTAGGATGGGCTCAGTCAGACCGGGACAAGATTGGGTTAGGTTGGGCTAAGTCAAGTTGGGCATATATTGGGCAAAGAAATCAGGTCTGGGCCATGTCAAACTAAGTTGAGTTCATCCCACATCAGGTCAAGCTAAATTTACTTGAGCCCAAGTTGAGTTGGATTAATCTAAATTTAAATAAACTACAAAGACAAAAATGTGAATTTGGAAATATGAAAAATTTCAAATTCTTATCTTTTAGGTGGAATTTGAAATTCTTTAATTTTAAGTAATCTACTTAATCTAATAAAATTCTACAATTTCAATTTATATCCAAATTCATTATCTAAACAACATATTTAGTTATGAAGCATTCCAAATTCTTTAAAATAGATAACTAGCCTCTTAAAATGTGTTATTCAAACATAAGCTTAAAGTAATTTCCCTAAAAAAACAAAATTAAAAAATTCATTAACACAACCACATTTCCACCAAATTTACCAAACTATACTTACCTTTTTATTTTTATTTTTATTTTTTAAGTTTGGTGGCCACTGGGAAATTGGGATAGAGACGATGACACTAAATTTGATTATATTGGTCTATATTTTCAAATTAAAATTTTAAATTGATTTCCATTTTTTAATTTTTATGAATGTGAAATTTATGTCTCGTCTTTATATTTTATCAAGTATTAATTAAATAATTTTCTTAAAAAAATATATTACAACAACAAAAATTATGATATTATCAAAAATTTAATGTAAAAAGATGTACATTTTTCTTTTTTAATATCAACTTTTAAAGAAGAAATTATAATTATACAATGTTATTTTTGCAAATATTGTGAAGGAAAGTACTTCAAGTGAACTTGATGGATATTGAATAGGTTGAACAGTTAAAAAAGAAAGAAAAAACTTGTGTAGTAAAAAAAAGTTATTCAAATGAAATGAAACTAAGAATCAATCAAAGAGAATAGAGAGGACATGTTTTTTTAGTTACTTAATACACAAAGGTTTTACATCATTGTGATAAAAAACAAATAAAAAATAAAAAATCAAGAGAGTAGAAATGATGAAACATGTCCTGTAAATGATTTAATTTGATGAATTGTAGTTTACCTTCTTTAAGATGCAATACATCTTTTGAAAGAAAGATTTTGGAAAAGATGTGTAATTGAGATTATGAGGAAAGGGAGAGTAACTTGGAGACTTGAGTGAACTTGGTAAATATTAATTACTAGAACAATTGAAAATGATAATTAAAAATTGTATAGTAAGAGGAATGTTTTTCAAGTAAAATGACATAAAAGACCAAATAAAATAGTAAAAATAAGTTTTAATTTATCTAATAAACTAAGTATGTTTTAGTAATTTAAAATGAAAACCTTAAGGGACAAGATAAATATATATATACTTATTCTTATTTCCATATTCAAATTAAAATAACTATACATTACATTACTTTTATTGATACTCTTATCTAGTTAATAAGAAGATTAAAATCGAGAAGAGTTCAGATAATATTTATATAAATAGGTTATTCATTATCCCCTACTAGACAAAATTTTGAAACTCATTGTTAAGAAAATAAATTTTTAAAAAAATTGATAAGTATTATAAAGGGATAAATTTAAAATTTTAAACTTGAAATTCATTTATTAAAATCAAAATTTTTAAAAAACCAATAATAAATTATTTGTAAAATGAGAAATATTTTAACATCCCAATTAAAAAAAATTAATTATTATTTTTTGTATATTATTGTTAATAGATAATTATTTTTAATTTAATTAATATTATTAAATGATTGTTATATTTAGTAATTTTATGTTTGTTGTATAAAATCGGTGTTATTAATTTATGTAACTAAAATAAGTATTTTGAATAGAATTACAATAAATGTAACTAGAAAGAAATAAAATAGAAAGCACGAAGTTTAAATTATTTGGTAAACAAACCAGTAATAACAAAAAGAAAGAAGAGAAAAGTGCATATATTAATACAAATAATTGAATTTACAAAACTTTGGATGCATTTTTCGATATTAAATCTTGATTTTGTTTCTACAAGTTAGGCCATGTCTATTTAGTTGTATTTAAAGAAGAGTTAATAGTGAAAACCTGAGTCAGGTTTTGAGAGAGAGTCAAGTTTGAATTCCTTTGATCTTTGATTTCTAGAAGTGTTTTGACAGTTTGATCTTTTCATCTTGGGCATTTAACTTGACTAATTTTTTTTGCAATTCAAGGATTTTAGCCTCAATACTCTTGACTCTATTAGAGGATTTTTTTTCGTCAAGATTTTTCTTTTATTTATTTTCTTGAATCTTTATAATTTCTGCCTTATTCTTATTTATAGACTCTATGTTATCTTGGTCGAATTTTTGTCTCCATCGTTGCATCTTGAGAGTATAATGTTGTTTTTGCATTGTTTTGGAACCGTAAACAAATTATTTTGCTTCGTCCTCGAAACTGGTTGGTAGATTTGGAGTTGAACCAATTCTTTTAGCTAGATGAATTTCAGCGTTTCTTTGATGGATCTTGAATATGATTTTCCAAAGAAGACCCGTACGTGTCAGAAATTTCACTTGTCATCACGTCAATCTTGTTATAAGATAGGAACTAGACTCGTTATTGAGGAAATTGAGATAATAAATGGGTTCATCTCAATCTCATTTATGAGAATTGAATTAGGCCCTCAAGACACTCAAGATAGGTTCTTTAAAAGTTGTAAACCCCTGATCTCTTATTTGTGATGGAGAGAGTATTGACAAACAAACTTGTTAAACATTAGACGGTCCAAAGTTCCTTCAGAGGATTAAATCTTTTGATAAAGTTTTGATGATAACAAAACTCAAGTATACATTTATATTTGATAGATGACTTATATACATTGTGCAGTTAACATTATTATTAAAGCGGCATACACATGGTTCCATGAAGAGATAAGTTTTCTTACTATTTAATTTTATGTATTATTGATTTGATTTAAATTAATTTTATAGCATTATGTGCTTTAACGTTCATATTTATTCATAATGGAAATTATTCAAATTATTATGAAATATTTAAATGTGATTAATTGAGTTTATATCATATTATGCTTTAATGTTCAGATTTATTCATAACAGAAATTATTCAAATTGATGAGTATCTCAAATATAATTTCTCTATGTTATTTTAAATTATTTTCAATATAGAATTAATCAAGTTTAATGCAGTATAGAGATTAAAGAAATATTTGCAGTTTTAGGTCTATACATTAGAAAGTTAATCCCAACAGCTAGTTTCTAAAAAGCTACATATAGAGGAGTATTTCTAGTTGGAGAACAAGAAGCAAAAAGAGAAATACATCATATAATACATTGAAGAAAATATATTGAGTGTCTATTGTCAATTTGATATTAAGAGCATATAAATTTTTGGGTTGTGTGAAACCATTGTGTAATTCTTCACCATTGTGAAGTAAACCCTTGTGAACTTTCATTGTTCTCTCTTTTGAGAGTGTTTATTTCAATCTTGAGTGGTCTTGATCTCAGGGGGAGATAGGGACTAGTATAACCTGAAGAGGTTTGTGTACTCGTGATAACCTGAAGAGGTTTGTGTACTCGTGATAACCTGAAGAGGTTTGTGTACTCGTGATAACCTGAAGAGGTTTGTGTACTCGTTATAACCTGGATAGGTTTGTGTACACATTATAACCTGGAGAGGTTTGTGTACTCGTTGTAACCATTTATGATATAGTGGAACCTCTTGAACGGTTTGTTCAAGGGAGAACTGGACGTAGCCCAAGAGATTACGGTGAACTAGTATAAAACTGCTTCATCTGTGCTTATATATTCTTGCCTTGGACAATCTTGCTTGGTGGTTCTTGTTTATAATGAATTGAGTTTAGGCTCCATTCAACCCCTCCCCTTCTGAAGCCAGCTGTTCCTACAAAACTTGTGCCCCTCATAATCATTTTCGCAATTGGATTTGGGAAATAAAATGGTCGATTAAGAGAAGTTACATGCATAAAGTAAATTTAAATTATTTAAGCTTGCATGTAAGTTTATAGCGAATGAGGGGTTATTGATGTGATTCCACATCAATAAGATATGCTGCAAGAAGACTTGTTACAAAATCTCAAGAAAGAAAAAATAAAGAAGATAAACTTAAAAGTCAATATCAAAACTACAAAAGAAGATTTATAAGAGAAATACTAGGGAGATTAGAAAAAAAGTATATAAAAGTACATTTCTTTCAATATTTTTCCTAATTTACTTATTAATAAAAATATAGAAAACATGTTTTTTTTTCAAGGAAAAAAATTTAAGACTCTTAGTTTGATTCAAAAACAAGAGACTGGATTGACAAATTAAGTGTATTAACAAAATAAGACTTAATCTCTTCATATTCCATGTAAGTGTTTTGTTTGGAAAAGTATATGCATTAACCAAAGAAGCATTAAACTCTTCTTCTTCTCAAGCTAGCCTAGATAGGTAGTATTTATTCATTTTTAACATAAATCATAAATGAAATTAAAGATTGAAGAGAAATTTTATTTGTTTCCATGAGTTCTCTAGAGGTATGCACTACTTTTTTCATGAGTATTGAATTTTCTAAATTCAAGTGACATTTTTCTTTTGCACTTATCTTTCTCTTAAAAAATGTATTTTTTTATCTTTTTTTTTCTCTTCCATCTTTTGTATTTTAATTATTCTTGAATTTTTCTTTGAGTTTTATACTTCTTACTCCAGCTTTGTATTGTGTAAATCATATTTCATGAATTCCTAATTACTTTTACAGATTAAATTGATTATTTTTTTGTTTCTATTACATTATTTTAATGGTTTCTTCATTTTAATTGGTTTAAACTTCGTGTATTTTGTTTCTATCCTCTTTTTGATAGATCCTAAATCATAAACATAAAAATAAAGATTCATCAATTATTACTCAAAACATGTTTGACATTGATTGTTGTGTTAGTTATCGATGTATCAAGTTCCCATGAATAGAGGTATAATAGAGATATAATAAAGATATAGATCAAATTGATATAAGGGAAAAAGATTAAAATAAAATAATCTTACTCCTATGTTTAGTTTTAAAGAAGTCCTAGAAAATTAGACTCTTATTGACAAAATAAAACAATTTATTGAAATTTTATAACATATGAATAATGAGTAAATGCCATCAATCGTAGATCTCTTACTCTTTTGAGAGAAGTATGAGGAATCTTGATGGAATCACTTGATATGTAAATTTTACTCTCAGTGTTTAAGCCACTAGTAATTAGCTCAACTAATGGAGGTGAAGACTCTTGAATGAGAACCTCATTTTACACATTAAGTGTAGTAGAAACAAAAAATGGTCAGGTTTTCGAGTGATTATTGGAGTATGATCATGCTAACTAAGGATGAGTTTCCCTTTGTTTATTTTTGGCTTTCAGGAATATATAATTGAGATTTTCTTACCTTAGTTGAAATAGGTGGTTTGGAAACAACTAAGAATTTAGTTTGCCCCAATGTAAGTCAAGTGAAGAGACTAATATATGGGAGTGGCCGATAACATATCGGCTTGGGTAACCTGCATGGTAAGAGGCATGTGGGTAACCTGTAATGTACCGTACACCCAATAGTCCCACATCGCTTAGGAGTCGAGGCCAAGGTCAGTTTGTATACACCTTCCTCCCTCAACCCACCGAGAAACCTTTTAAGGACAAAACCGTGACGGAACAACCGAGCTCCAAAGCGGACAATACCTTGGACGTGGTGATTGACCCTAGTGATTCCATCTTAACGGACTTGAGGTCGGAACATTAACACTCTCTTAGGTTTTAGTCAATTCATGTAGTCAAGGTGAAAAACAATTCTTATCTTTTTAGGAAAGTGATAAGGGTCACGTGCTCACATCGTGATCCTAATGCAAGGAAAAGTGGCAGAGGAAATATGTTAGTTAAGAACTTGTCAGAAACTATAGATAAAACGAGGCTATATGATTTATTTGAAAAATATGAGAATATTTTGTCCAACAAAGTTATCGTGTATGACGATAGGAAAAGCGAAGGATGTAACTTTGTTCAATTTGAGTCAGAGGTTAGGGTTTGTAAGGATTTGATGGTGGAGCTTCTCCATCTTGTTGTGGCACTAGATGGTGGACTTGGCAGGTTAGGCGAGGTCGTAGTCGCAGCGAACGGTGAGGATAACGGTGACCTCCTCTCGCTGGTTGTGGCGGAGGGGCCGTGCTTGAGCGCGTACACTTCTCCTAATAGGTGCGGATGAGGTGGCCAGTTTCTCATTGGCACTATTTGCAACTTCCTCTAACTCAAATTGAAAAAAGTTACATCCTTCGCTTTTCCCATCATCATACACGATAACTTTGCTGGACAAAATATTCCCATATTTTTCAAATAAATCATATAGCCCCATCTTATCTATGGATTCTGTCAAGTTCTTAACTAACATATTCCCTCTGTTACTTTTCCTTGCATTAGGATCACGATGTGACCATGTGACCCTTATCACTTTTCCAAAAAGATAAGAATTGTTTTTCACCTTGACTGCATGAATTGGCTAAAACCCAAGAGGCCATTAAAACTAAAATATACAAGGCAATCGCAGAAGCTAGTTTCATAGCAACCATTGACATTGCCGAAAATCTTAGATAAATAAGCACATTATATAAAATTAAACTATCTTAGTACTTAAAGTAACATGAGTATATGAAAGTTAAATTCTAAATAAAATATATAAAATTAAAATGTGTTCAGAATTAAGTGTTTGCTTAAAAAATATTTTTATCCATTCATGCCTAATTTTTGGCAAATATTTTTTGATTTATTTACCATTTGATTTTTTCAAAAGCATAATTATAATGTTATATATACAATTTTCACAAATTGCATGTTGATCTAAATCACACAAAAATATATGGTTAGTGTGAATATAAAATTAACATACAACTTGAGGGTTTTTCCTAGGCAAAGGTATAATAGAACTATTGTATGTAACTTCACCTTGTAAATAGAGAGAAATTATGTTTAGTGCAAAATCACTAACGGATAAGTGTCATAATATAATCTTGGTAAATATTTATGTGAAATGTTAATAACGCACTATTCTAAAATTTTCATTATGCTTTATATCCCCTCATATAAAATTAATAAAATAATATAATCTTTGAATCTAAAATGAAAATGGAGGGATTAAGATGATTCTTTAGAATAATAATGTTGCCTTGTGGGGTAGGAAAAATTTTACCTTACCCCGATGGGCACCAAATGTTCTTACCCGACCCAAGTGGAGATCGTTTGTTGTAGTGTTGGCGGAACCGAGTTGATGATAATGAACCGAATGGGGGTCCACCTGCAGAAGACTATTCGATGCTCAAGTCAGTAAAAGTGCAAGAGTGCAAAAAGGTGTTTAGAAGGATATGAGTAAGAGGATAGTAAGATAGATGATACTCCTTTAGTCAAATAACTCCCTTTTATAAGGCATGTCACTAAAGACCATATATTTCCCGATTATGATTTTGTACGAGAATCACGAATTACTAGAATAAATCAGAATAAATGCTATTGATTGGTAATTAAGGGTGAGGCCTTACTATCGCATAGGTACAATAATAATTATTTATTTAAAACCAAACATTTACATATTTTTATAAATGTTTATTTAAAAAAGTTTGAAGAATAAAATCATAAATTGAAAGTTTTTAAAAATTGCTAGTCTTTGATTTAAGAATTCATAGAAAACATACGAAAAAAAATTATCTTTCAGCATGAATGTGATATTTGAAAGAGTCTTATCTATTGTAACTTGTTTGATTAAAGGTGAAAAAGTAAAAATACAAATAAAATTAAAAAAATGGAACTATTTAATTACATTAAAAAGGTAAAAAATATTAAAAAACTGATTATTTTATTATTAATAATTTTATTTTATTTACTTTTTAAAATTATTTGCTATTATTATAATTAAAAATTTATAACATATTAAATATGTAACATAAATATAAATAAATATTATGTCTTTCAATCTCTTATCTTTCCGCAGCCTCTCCCTCCTCCCATCTGCATATACAAACAAGACATAATTATCCAGTGTCTCTTGCGTATTTGTGCTGATTGAACTCTTATTTTTTTTCCAACCACAAAAAGTATTTTTTCTCTATATGTTTTGTTTTTAAACTTTTAAGGATTTTGATTAAAAATCATTATGTAAAAGCTTATAAAATTACAGTTACTTTACCATCTAATTACAAATTATCATCAAATGCATTTGTTTTTATCACGTGAAGTTGTAGGTACATAGACAATCATTGAACTTTAACAACCACTAAGCTAACTCTTTTGCTTGGTAGATGTATATGTTAAACTTGTTAATATCCGATTTTGTCCGGGTAAAATATACCAATAATTTTTTTTTATTAATTTATTCAATTTTTGTAGATGCTTTAATCACAAAAAAAATTATTTTTAAATTAAATTAATTGAAGTTTCTTGGTAAAATAAAAGAAATGTTTTAAGAAAAATAATAATAATTGAATTTTTAAAGAATTAAAGGTTAATTGTTTTTTTTTTAAAAAAGAAGAAACTAATTAAAGAATTAAAATAATAGATAAAAAATGTCTGCCACGTGGCAAGCTAGGATTGGAGAATTTTCGCCTGCCACGTGACAAGCCAGGAGTGGAGAGTTTTTGTGAATGGAATTTGGCACATGGAAAAGCGGAAAACAGAATGGAATTGGGCACGTGAAGAGCAAAAACAGAATGGAATTAGGCATGTGGAGGAGCAAAAACAGAATTGGCGCCTTAGACCAACTAGGCCACCTTTATTTTGTTGTTACATTCTTCCAAAATAAATTCAAATGCCTATTTCGCAAGCCACTAAACTGCTCCTTGCACCCCCACATATTCTGACTTGCACCTCCAGACTTTTGGAAATTTCTGAAATGCCCTCGCCACTAGCTGGTTTGGGCCTGCTACCTGCACCTCCATTAATCAGAATTCGCACCTACAAGTACTTGAAAGCCCTAAAATACCCCTGCAACTATTTTGGCTGAATTTGCTTCTTGCACCTCCATATTTCTGGATCTGCACCATATCTCTCTCTAATTCCTAAAACACCCTTAATTTAATTTTCTTTTTTTTTATCTTTTATCTTTTAACATTGGATTATTCTTTTTTAAAAAAAAAGTACATTTTCAATAAAAAAATTTTGTTTGTTTAAATAAATCCTAAACGACCATTCGCGTCATGTGTGATTCTTCTTTTTTTTTAAAAAAATAATAATAATAATAAATATCAATTCGTGATTTAAGTTCTAAATGACCACACGCGTCATGCGGAATTTAGTTTAAGGAGTTTCAATTTTCGCTTGGGATTATCAAAAGACCGAACGCGTCTATGATATGCCGAAATGAAATTAAACTTTCAAACTAATAAATATATAATAATAAAAAAATATAAAATGTCAAAATTTCTCAAAATAACTCAAATTTGGTAGAACTACGTATTCCCTGATTTTTCACCCGTTAAGGATGTTGATACGTAGGAGCAGGGTCAATCCTTGTCGGGTCCCTTAATTTAAAAATTATTATTTTGTTTTAATTATTTTTTTATATATATTATATTTTTGGGAAAAATAAATATTCTAAAAACCACATTTGATTTTGATTATTTAATTAAAGGTATTGTCTTAAGACAGGCGCTGTGGGGTGCTAATACCTTTCCCACGCGTAACCGACTCCCAAACTCATTTCTAGTTCGCAGACTTATTCCTTATTCTTTTCTTTTTTCACAAAAAAATTATGGTGGCGACTCCATTTCTTTCTTTCCATTTGTTTCTATGTGGACCGCCATACCCGTCGTAATTTTTAGGTCGCGACAGCTGGTGACTCCATTGGGGACAATTTTGAGAGTCAGGCCATTTAATTAAATGAGTGAAAACAAATGTGATTTTATGAATGTTTGTATTTCCCTTTCTTTTTGTATTACTTATTTTATTTCCTTTATTATGATTTGTTCTATTTGTTTTATTGTTGTTGCTGAAATATTGAACCCTAGGATAGACGACATGCTTTATCTGCTATATCTGTCATATCTGCCTGGGACTTTTCTGGTTGTTTTGCAGGTGAGGGGTTGGGTGCATACAGGTTTTACTCCCTTCACACACACACTCTGCATGCATATTTCCTGAGTGGGATCCTAAAACCCCGGATCTAAGCATAGAATTAG
>Ga0209700_107273_pt1 | contig 15912 bp, 10 predicted proteins | sample SiratroredBW_FD_187528 | JGI IMG/M metagenome (GOLD analysis project Ga0209700, IMG submission 187528) | Root nodule microbial communities of legume samples collected from California, USA - Siratro red BW (SPAdes) (version 2) | ecosystem: Host-associated > Plants > Roots > Nodule | place: USA...
TTTTTTTTTTTTTTTTTTTTTTTGTCATCTTTAAAACTTTTGTGCTAATTCATAAAAAATACAGTTAAAATCTCAAAGGTAAGGCAAGAATATTATATTGGGCAAAGTTATTCACTGACTGAGACCCGTTCTGAATCAAAACGATGCCGACAAAGACGATGGTGTGACAAAGAAGCAAATCCTGAAATGCATGGTAAAATATTATTGTTTTTATAATAACATCATCAGTGAGAAGCTATGCTTTTTCTTTTCATAATTGAAAAGTGTGAAGTTATAATAAATAGATTTTGTTTGAAGTAAACCTTTAATATCTTAATGACAGAGAGATCTTTAATATCCTATCTTAGCTCCGACATAACATCAATCACTGACCCAACACTCCCAATCACACCAAACTTTAATATTTTCACATTCCACATAGATATATACATGGTGTTAACCACTTGTACAACAATCTCAATGGCATCAAACTTCGATGTTTTACATTTCATATATATATATATATATATATATATATAATAATGACCTCAAACGGAAGAGGGAAAACGCTAATTCATTTACCAAGTCCTTGACATAAAAGGGTTCGACAAGAACAAACACGAAATTAGGAAAAAAGTATAGCAGTGGTTGATTTTTAGTAGGAGATTGATGGAGCTAAATATACCATCCTCATATAATGAAGAGTAAATTATACATGTGAGATTTTTTAGCTTTCACATATATAATTATTCCTTGTTTTTGTAAAGTTCACAACAACCTCCCTTAGAGGTACATATTATAATATTGTTAAATAATTAAGAGAGTTAGTTTCATGTACGTATAAGGTAAATTATAGTGTGATGTTATTTTCATAATTAAAGGGGTTATTCTAGGGATTAGAAAAGGGACGGATATTTTCTACCATATAGAAAAACACTTATTATATTGTTCTTTATTTCTTTTTAAATAATTAATAATTTTTGTTTGACTAAATAATTAATTTATGGAGACTTTCATTGTAATTGGAAATTCTTATTTTCATAAAAAAAAATATGATTATAAGAAATAAATTTTATAATTTAAATTTAAATTATTTTCATCATAGGATTATTGTAAATACAATATCATATTAATCTGAATTTATCATTATATATGTAATAATCTTCATATGAAAATGAAAATAGGATACAATAGCTTAATCCCAACGTGTTCATCAAACCTCTGTGTTGCTTAAAAATGTGTGCTGATATGGAATTTATGAAAATCTTAAACCCCACATCAAGAAGAAATTAACAAAGTCGAAATCGAACAAAGGAAAAGGCCTAGGGTGTGATTAGAAGTTTTGGAATCAATGTTAAGAGAATTGTCATGAACTTGGTGTTTTACCATATGAGATAACCCTACCAAGATTTAGATAAATTAAGAGTCTTATCATTAATAGAATGTATGTATAAGATTATATCCAAAATTTTATTTAATAGATTCAAGAAAATTTTACATAAGATCATTTATTTGAGATCGCATTCACTTATGGAAGATGATTGTTGGATAATGTGTAACAGTTAATGAGGTGGTGGATGAAGTCAAGAGGGAAAAAAACACTGTAAAGGTAGATCATGAGAAATTCATAACTCGGTCAATTGAGAATTTTATATTATATGCTAAGAAGATTAGAATTCTGGATGAAGTGTATAGTGTAAAATTTACCTATAAAAGAATATATAATGATGTTGTAGGAGAAGATTAGATGTTTTTTAAAATGTTTTAGAAAATAAAAACACTACCCTCTACATACCTATTTTGCTTGGAAAGTTACATTAGAGAGTACCTACTATATAGAGATAACTTACACAATAATAGGTCATCTGTCATGTATGATGCGAATAATGAAAGAGTTAACCATTTATTTTTTAATTGTAAAGTCAGTGGAAGTGTCTGGGATAAGGATAATATGTGGATTGAAATTAGTATGACACAACATTATTTACCAAATCATCATTTTGACCATTTTAGTTTGCTTAAACTGAACTAAAAGAAATACATTATAATGTAAAGAAATAATGTAATATTTAGAAATCATAACGTAGATATGCACAGGAAAATTTCAACTTAATGCAAATAAGTGTATGAACTTGGATAAGAATTTAAGGCGAATTTTTTCTACTCCAATTGATGCCTACATCTAATGCTCTCTGCGAAGTCTATGAGGTGATATAATAGAAAAGCAGCTGAGGCACCATGAAGGTTTAGTACTATGGAACTTAGTAGTAAGGGTAACGTAATTTGAAAGTGTATGTAGATTGTAATTATACGGGACATTTCCTGGTGCTGGTTTGCAGGTAATTTTGCATGTACAAACTAATATTCCCCAGCAATTCAGATGGAATCACAACATGTGGATCCATAGAAGCGTGGAGGAGGAATGGACTGCTTATTGTAAAGTGCACCTGTGAGTTGAAGATGGAATGTATGAAGGGGACCCGGAAACAGTGGTATTGGAGGCATATGCAATTTGAAATTGTGATAATACGGCAGTACTTGGTAAAGTTTTGTAACTTAAGACCTGCACTATTTGTATACTAGTTGAAGCTCTCCTTTATAATTGGTATTTATAGTTTGAGTTTGTGCAAGCCCAAGTATCTCTTTGATTGAATCAAAATGAATTCAGATAAACAAACAGACGCTGTTTGAAGCCATTATTTTCAACCCACAGAAGAGGCTTCATGGCAACAGCAGACACGTATAAAAATGATAATATGACAATAAAGCAGCAGCAGAAATGAATTCCAAACTCGGAACAAGGTCCTCCACAAAACTCATGATGATGAATCAATTAAGAAGTGTACTTCTTCTCAATCATGACGTCGCCACTCTCTGGAACTTCAGCCTGGCTGTGAGTATGACCGTGGCAGCACTTGTAACTGACAGAAGCAATCTCCATGGATCTGCCACAACCAGCATCAGGGCAGTTAATGGGGTGGAGAATGTCAGCAGGGTAGTTAGCCAACTGCATGTGGGAACATTCCTGAGGGTAACTGCGGCGCTTCTGCTCATAGTATTCCTTAAAAGCCACGTCAAATCCTGCTTTCTCAAGCACCTTCTCTTTCCATATTTCAAAATCTGCCGCAGTGGCCAGCATCGGTTCCCCACTCCCCAGAAGCTTCACGTTCGACCCTTTGCTCAGCAGAACCCACCCCGGTTGCTGCTGTTTCAGGCACAGCAAGCTCTTTATCTCGTCAATGGTGGGGTCCTTGTGTGTCTTCTGAATCATGTTCGCGAACAAGCTCTCTATGCCAATCCAGAAGCGAGGAACGATCCTATGATCTTCCCTTCCAAATGGGTAGTGCTCTATCACTGCATCTGCTCTCTTGATGATCTCATGCCTTTTGATTTTCTCCACTGCCTGAGTGAACTCTTGCATCCACTTCCTGTCACTGCCTCCGTAGATGAAGATGAAACTGTCTGCTTTTATCTGATGAACAAGTTTATTTTCCTTGTCAACAGTTGAACAAAAGCAACTATATGCTAACAATTAAGGCTCAAGTTTTGTATAGTTTTGGATGCACTTACAATGTCTTGAAGTCTGGGATTGACTTTCTTCATTTCGGCCCAGAACCAGTTCCATTTCTGGGTAAGGACGTCATCATCAGAAGGTCTGAAGGGGAAGGCATCGATGCCCCACACGAAAATCATGTGCATGGCATTGTAGTTCACCACTCTTCCTTGAGGGTTCAGCACAGGGATGATGGGTTTGTTCTTGTAGTTCAAGTCCTCTCTTATGAGTCTGATTCCTGCTAAGGGGTAGAAGTATTCAACCACGTACCATGGCATTTCTAGCTTCAGATTATCGTACTCTGCCCTGTGCAGAAGATTCCATTCATCCACCACGGGCAACCACAAGATCCTGAAGTCCTCTTTCCTGTATCCTTTCACTTCCTTAGGATCTTCCTGCAATCCCTCGTAGATTGATTGCAGCAGCCGAATCTCATCTCTGATGCTGTCCAACCCAGAAATGAACAGCAACACATGTTTCTTCCTAAACACTTCAATGCTAACCTGTTTTTTTGGTTCAAAAACAAAATAATCACCTCATGTTTCCAAGGGTCATCATCTTACACCAACTCAAGTTAAAAACATATACAGAACTATTATATGTTTCGGACCAATCTCATAATCTTTACATGAGTTTTATTATTTTGTATTGCACGTAAAGATTGATGGAGATTATAAATATGCGTCTTCTTTTACCATATAGTATTTTGTTCTCAAATCATAAAAGATTTATATTGTCTTGAAATAGTTAATTACCATTTGTCTAGTGAGGCCATCATACACATGTGGGTCGTGAACTTCGTTGTGGTAGATAAGAACCTTGATAACCTCTACAATTTCTGTGGGGGTTTGGAGCAACTTCTTACGCCTCCAGTAGTCTTCTAGGTCACCTGAAACAATTACACAGATGATCCTCATCAACATTCAATTTATATTTTATATATATATAAACTTTCATGTAATTGTTACGGTGAATAAGAGGTAAAATTGGGATGACAGTTAATTAATATCAGAACTGGTTATACATGAAATCGATTTTTAAGTTATTTTCAGTCATTAATTTCAAAAAAAATTAATTAAAAAGTGTAACTGCATTTTAATTTATAATTTATACTTCCCACACTTTATAACAGGTGGATCGAAATGCATATTTGCTGAGTACATAACTGTTGGAAACATATTTCTTTTATCATATGTTTTCACTCTATTTTATTTTTTTTTATATTTCTCTTTCTCTTGTCACATTCCTTAACATTTAGCGTATCTATTACCTTCTCATTTTAATATTTTTTTTTTCTTTCTTATCTCTTTTCACCACCCTAATGCTCCCTAAAATGGGGTTGATCATAGTTTTTTTCCCTAACCTATTTTCTTTCTGCTCCTGGTCAGATTCGCCTTCAATTTGCTGATAACGGAGGAAAGCTTGTCGTCAAAATTCGCTATTTCATATCTGTCATCCCTGCACGGAAGTGATTGTACTTGTGATATATAACAAAGAGAAATCGAAAAAAATGGCATGTTTCATATAACAAAGATACAGATGAAAATTATATATCGGTATATATAAACTATTCCATGAATTCCTCTATTTATTAATACAAGGTACAATGTGGCAGCCACCAATAAAAGCAAAGAGAAAAATGCTATAGTGTCACTGTCCTTAGAATATTTACAAAATATGACGTAAAAAGAAATTAATAATGAGACAAATGGTGTTTTATCAACATATGTACTATGATCTAAGAGATATTATGATGATGATATATCCTACGAATGTAGGTTGAGATCATAGACACACCTTATGTATATGTTTGAGAAGTTTAGAGAAGTTTGAGAATGAACTTACGATTCACCAAGGAAGAAATCAAAATGATTAGCACAAACAACAGTGGTGACGATTGCCCAGTAGACAGCAACAGGGATCTCTTGCATGGCTTCAGCCAAAGCTGGGACATCCTTCAAGTCATAACCTTTGCTGGAGAGCCTCTCCAACTCAGTGATGCACTCAACAGCGATGAGCAAGTTCTTGACCAAACCGTTGTAGTCAGCAACGGCTTGCCTATTCCTCTCCACGATGTGAACTCGATTCATCTGTGCCAATGATCTTCCAAGATGGTCTCCTGTTGGAACCTGGACAAGATGCCAAAAATTTCCATATTCCAAAGCCAAAGCAGCCAGAACTAGTATTGCTTTTCCATCCCACGAGTAGCTCCTCAGCTGGTCAAGTATCGACATTGCTGTCTGGTGCGCGTGATGCTCACCATGAGGTGTGTTCATCATCTACGCTCACAAAATCAATTACTAAGAATACATGCATTCATAGAAAAGTTTGGTAAGCTCAACAATCAAAATGTATAATTTTGCATGCGAAGTGGGAGTGGCAAATTAAACAATAAACCAATAAGAAGGAGTAATAATGAATACTAGCTTCATAATTATTGACCTGAGAAGCAATATGCTTGAGTTTAAGGAACGGTGGATCGAAAGTGGACAAAGCAACCTTGTCTTCTATAAGACCAACGGGTGTGCCAGTCTGCAAAACAAATCGAAAATGATTAAACACACATATTTGTGGAAGCGATGGATGAATGTATAGATTCGTTAATCGAAGGTTAATTACCTTAACAGCAACACTGTCAGCAACTGCAGTAGCACGCTTGATGATGTTGGAAGTAACGTTGAAAAGCGATTCCACATCGTACCTTTCAGCGGTGTGGACGTGAGTAATGTAGACTTTCTCAAGGATCTGATCATCATTCCAAGCCAAAGGGTTCAAACTGTTGGTTTGAAGCAAAGGGGTTGCTGGGGAAAGTGAAGTTGCCAATGCCATTGTTGATGCTCTCTGAGGTTTTGATGCAAGTTGTGGCTTCTGCTCTCGCTGCTTGGCCTATTTATAACACTTAGAGTAAGTAAGAGTTACACTTGCAGCAACTGCTTTAGCAGAGAGAATCGAAGAGACAGCTCTTTTTGTGACATCGATGATCGAATTTACCGTTTTAGCCTTGCGATATTATGTGAGGAGGGATGTAGTATGGAGATTTTTGTGCAGCTTTTGCTTTAGAAAAAGATGAGGGCATGTTTGTTCTCAAAATGTTGAAGGAAGGAATAATTGTATATTACTAAAGGTTAAAGGAAGGGAATGTTCAATCGGAGAGTGAGACAAGTAGCAAGGGATATCATGTTCTTTTGTCTCCGTGGGCTCATCCCATATGTAGTAATAACTAACCTGCATGCACAGGATCACATCACTTCGATAATATTAATGAATGATCATGTCATGTGATGTCATAACTTCAGAATTAGATAATTAACTACTGTTTAAAGGTCACTATCTGAGAACGAAAATTTTATATATATGCAAATGCTTAAAAATAATACACATTATTGAATTTTTTTGCCATTTTAGGTGCTTAATTTAAATCTTATCATTTACTTCTTCCGCTTCTAGCTTGTGATATTATTTGTTACCAAAAGCGGAAAAGCATTCCAAATCTCACTTTATTCTTGTCTTTGAATGCAGTTTTGTACCCAATGTCATCATTGGAAATCATAAGATTTAAGCATATATATCTATAAGTAACCGTTATTTGTTATTTAAAGTAAGAGAGAAATTACTTATATTTTTTGACATTGTACTACAAAGCAAGAGAAATACATACAGAAGAAAACACAATGTTTACCTATTATAATAAATTATCAGAACAGTTATAATAAAGACCCAAACATAAACAGTTTATAAAATGTTTGCAACCTTGTAAAATCGTTTTTTTTTTTAATTTATTGGTCTGAAATATATAGATGACTAATTCATTCACAACCAAGATAAATATTTTTTATCAAGTCTCATGTTTTAATCCTATTTTTATAAATTCAAGACTGTATTTAAGATATTAGAATCAAATTCAACCTTGTTTTTTTTAATATAGACGGGTAATAATTAATTATAAGCACAATATAATAATAACTTTCCACTGAACACAATTATACGGCGGTATCAACTAAAGAATCAGCTAATTAACATGGATTGAAATCAAATTCAGATAAACAAAACTTAGGGGGAGAATTCTTCAGCAACAACTTGTGTCACTTAGTGATGGAAATGAAACTCGACAATTTTAAAATTTTATTTATAAAATGTGGTAGATCTAATTAAGATGCTTCATTCTCCTTTACTGGTAATAAACAAAGGATGGGTGTGTACATGTTTATTTCCTCTAAAGTAGAAATAGTGTCAATGTATTTGTTATTTAAAAATATATATAATAATATTATTTTGAAGAATAAATTAATATTCTTGGACAAAAATGATAGTAAAATAGTGAAATATTAATGTTAAATTTTAATGAATAATTTTCTGAATTATACAAATTTCACTCTAATACACATATTTATACAAGAAAGGTTGTTGTAGCATTTATTTTTCGTCCAAAAAATATTTAGTTTGGTCACTAAATATATTAATATCATTTTGATAAATAAATTAATATATTTTGTTAAAAAAATTTGAATTTCTTCGATTCAATTAACAGTCAATCTAGCACTTATTCTTCTGTTGAAAAAGGTGTTAGTTTTCTTAATTTGTTTCCTTCTCCGTCTTGAACTTTTGTTTCCTTTGATTGTTTGGTTTAGAGATATGCTTTCATAACTTCCACGAAATTCAAGACAAGTGATGTTTCACATTAAATCTTTCCCAATTCAAGTGGGCTCCTCATCACTAAATCTGGCTCCAAAACTCACACATATAAATTCCTAAGTTAGGAAATTTAATAACTGGATTTGGTTTTAAAAAAAATAAACAAAAAATATGTTCATAAATTAGTATTCCTTAAAGAATAATTGATAATATAAGATAGACTATTAACTTTCTTTGTATTTATTTGTAATGTTCGTTGTATTTGCAATGCTATTATTATATTCTCCAAACTATGATTGGAGATATTATTTTCATGAACTTTTAGTTGAAATGTAGTAAATAGAAGTTACTGCAGAAAATTACTTTATTCATGCGAGAATACATGATACTAAATCTTTCCCCCATGGAAATAAAAAATAATAATAATGTGAAAATGTTACATTCATGAAAATATTCATTCAAAAGTTGAGTTAAAATGAAAATGTGATATGTCTAAATAGACTTTCCTTTAAAAAAATAAATCTTGAAAAATAATTTTTAATTTATGTAAAAACTTTCTTTTGTAGCATTGAGTTAAAATGCTTTAATTTGGACAAGTTCCGTTATATACGTATATAAAAATTATTTTCTTATATACATTAGAAATAACTTATGCATAAATAATTAAAATAAGTTTATATAAAAAAGTAAAAAAGAAATGATAATTTTAATTTATGTATAATTTTTTTTAACTTATAAAAAATGACTTTTTTATTTTTTTCTATAAATGGTTTTGAGAAACTTACATATCCTCATTTAGAGGAAGTGAAATACTGACTGTTGGCCTTGTCTCTAGGAATTTTTGGATTTAAATATGTAGTATGAATCCAGAAATCATATATTTAAATTCTCTCAATGATAACAAAAGTTGTTAGTAAGAGGAGAATAGTTCAACAAAATATAAAATCAGCTCTTATTTAAAACTCTGCAGAATAAGTGATACACAATTGTGGAGGTAACGAGATGAAGCGATTCAAAGATTTTATAAAATATTAGAAGAATAATATTATATAGTATATAATATTTTTAAAAGTCCCATGATAATATATGTGAAGTTATTATTTAATTTTTGGCATCTTTAATGTATTTTTTACTTATAATTATGCATGAAAATATCGTTATTTAATGAAAGTGATTTTAGTTTATTTTCCAGTTCAGAACTAATCTTCCAACATTCAAGATTTGATTCAATTCTGGGTGCCTCTTTTTGAGCTGATTAACTTGTTTAAGATGGACCAATATATTTTTGGGAGCATTGAGAAATATAACAGTAGAGGAAACAGTACTGTTATATTTAAAAATAATAACCTCATTTTGTTATTTAAGAAAAAGCAGATAAAGTAAGCAAGTTGCATATCCAAAGTTGAAAACACGTCTAAATTAAGAACATAAAGGACTTTACGGCTAATTGTTGTGTATTTGAAGAACTGAGAGTGAGAGTATGTTGCTTTATAGAAATGGTGGGACACTTTAACTAGTATAGTAATTAAGATCTAAATCCCTTTATTATGGGAAATTTATATCCTAATAACATATATTTTGTGAATGTCTTAAGAGATATGGTCCTTCATTTATGCTTTTTAGGTGATATGATATGAATATTTTTGTCCGAGCAAAGGTAGTTTGGTTTTCCTATATTTTCTTCTTAGCCATTTACTCCCTTTGACTGGGTAAAAAATATAAAACGTGACAAACATGTTTGGATTTTAAATTGAAAAGAAAAAGTAGAAAGAATAAATTTTTAAAAATATATGCTTTCAGAAACCAAGTTTTCTTTCTTTTTTTGCTTTGTTTTCAATCAAACAAAAAAAGACAAATATAGTTAACGTAATAGTTATCTTAGGGCATTTTCACAAACTTAGTGGTCTCATGATGATACGAGGTTTTTTGGGTCTCACCACTTTCTATAAGCACTTCATTGGTTACATCTCTCTTGCTTCTCCACTCATGAATTTCAATTAGTTTGTACCATCTTGACTCTGAAGAGGCATTTGATACCTTACTTCAGCAAAATGGTGAGTCCTAAAATGCAGGCAGCATGAGCTCTCTGTTGTCCTAGAAGTCATTGTAATTAGAGTTAGGTACTTTTGTTGAAATGTAAACAGAAATACAGTTATAGTAATTTTATATAAATATTTGTACTCATATATTCTTTACGGTGCGATTGAGAAAGCCTCTTGTTGTTCTCCATCTATTATTTGTTTGTCTTGTTTAGCTAATCCTAACAAGTTGACATTGATCAAATGAATTATTGCTGCCAGTGTACTTCATTGCTGTTCAAAATTACCAAATTTTCAGAGTTCAAAATATATTTAATATAATAGTAGTATTATGTTTCTCTATATTAACATTACATGAATTAATACATTCATAAATTAATGAAATTCATCACAATCTCAGTTCTATTTGTTTATTTTTTTACGATGAGGATTTAACCTAATAAAAAACTTTGTTGAGATGAATAAGTATTCAAAAGTATAAATAAAAGCCAAGGCAATAAATTAAGTCCATTTGAAACACAACTCATACAGACAATTCAAATATTGGATTGAAATAATTTAGGATCCAACCTCTATTTTGAAGCCACCCCAGAACATATGCCTAAACATATTCAGAATTTTTTTTTTCTTTTTGACTAGATACTAAAATACTACTACGGAAAGCGTTAATGTTATTTCATTCAAGAGGGTGTGGGTAACAGCATTTATCTACTATCTTGTTATTTCATTCAAACGCATAAAACCAGGACCTAAGTATTAATACAAGCTTAAAAGCAAAAGTGCATCTAACTTGCAAATAGCAGTACAAGACAAAACATTCAAACTTGGATTGTGCAATCTGCAACTCAAATAACTAAGAATATAATAGTTGCATGGAAAGACTAGAAACAACTGTCACAACAATTTTCTCAATCAAGTAAATCGGAAACTGCATTTTTCTTAAATGCGTCAACTAGAAGCAACTGGGCCGCCACTGATTTGTTGGGAAATATGTTATCAGCTTTCATCCTCTCTCTAAAGCCATAGGCTGGAACCTTGGCGTTTATATATGCCTGTATTAGAACTTGGAACTGACTTAATCGACACGTATAACCAGACTTTCTCATTTCATGAAAAATCTTCTCCGAGTTATGGACGTCACCCCTCTTTGCATACTGCTCTAAAATAGTCATATAAGTGCTAAACATTGGTTTCAACCCATACCGTTGGATTGCCTTCTGCAAAATAGAATGTGCCTTTTCGATTTCACCTGCTTGGATGTACAGTTTCACTAGTGCATTCCAGGTCAACGGGCCTAGTTCCAACCCACTATCTGCCATTCGCTTAACAAGATCCTTACCCTTCTTTAGCATCTTATTATTTGCGTAAATCATCAGAAGAACTGAGTAGCTCTTGGCATTAAGTTTCCATTTCTTTGACGCCATCTCAAAAACTGCTTCAGCTTCTTCAATTTTCTTTAACTTTCCCCAAGCTTCAACTGCAGCTAGGCAGACCTCCATCCGAGGCTTTGATTCACAGACCTTCCAAATTCTCTCCACTTCGTCGGCCATCCCCAGGTTTGCATACAGACGAATTAATGTTGCACATACCCACTGATTTTGTTCCAAGTTTTCACCTTCAATCTCCTTCAGAACAGCTTCAGCTTTTTCATTAAGCCCAGCTGAGGTGTAATGCGTAGCCAAGAGGGCCTGAAGTTTGATGTCTGGTTCAATACCTTCTGCCTTCATTGTCTCCAATACTTGCTCCATTCCAGAAATATCATTGGATTGGCCCTTCGTGTCTACTAATATCTTGTAAGTAAAGAGACAAGGTTTGACATTCTCTTTTTCCATCAGTAGTAACACGTCAGCTATTCTCTTCTTGTCCACCTTCTTGTACAACATCAGCAACTGGTTAGAAGTAAATGATGTAAGTGGTAAATCCAAGTCCTTCATTTTGTTGAATATTCTCTCTGATGCCACCAAATCGTTCTGACTAACACAGTTAGCCAGTAGCGTTCGGTATAATAGCTCACCTCTAAAAGATTGTGGAACACTCTCAATGTATTTCTCTGCCTTTTGGTGGCCACGTAACTTGGCAATCAAATCAAGTTTAGAAGCATAATCACTCTCCACGAATTCAAGCTTCTTGTTCGACTCTAACCACTGAAAGAGCTACAGTCCAACAAAAAAAAAAAAAAAAAAAAAAAAAAAAAAACACTACAGTATTAAAGCATCATATTGGAAAACTGGAAAATCAAAAAACGTAAATATACATTATCAATGAGAACCAGTAAATTAAACAGATATTACAGTTATTACTAAAACATAGAATAAATCTATGGAACAAAACACTCCATGCAAGACAATGTCTATCTTATTATCAACTGAAGAAAAAAAATATGTGCTACTAAAAACCTTTGCAACTTATCAATATGCAGGGAAAAAAACAAAAATAGAACCATTCCCCCTGCTTCCGAAACCTAATCATACTTATCAAAACCTGGAAAGAACTGTGGAGCAGCAAACTACAAAAGTTTTATATCTAAGTTCAGGAAATCCTAAAAGTTGTTATGTTACAGGTATGCTCAATTCTAAGTAGCCAGTGAATGCATGCCAATAATAATTTTCGCTGAATAGTTTCATTAATATATAAATTATATAAGATGAAATGAGTTTTGAAAAAAAGAATCCACCCACTGATTGTATGGAAAATTTGGTCCTATAGACTTATATTCCTTTTCTAACGTTATTCTGCTGGAAATTGTTTGTGTTTCAGATTTAAAAATCCATATCTAGTAACTATTGAGGTCTGCATATGTGTTTCACAAAAGTCTGAATCCTACAGTTGCAAAGAAGACTCTTTTCCTCAACTAAACCTCTCCACGAACACATTCCCTATTTGCAACCTGTTTTAGCACTGTCAGTGAGATGATTTTAAATTCTGATTCTTCCATTCTGGTTATTCTGGATACACCTTTTGATTAATTGAATTCTGGTTTTGGATCACTTGCTGGAAATTTTCGCTTTTCTGTATGAGGGGTCTAGTTAGTTGCTCCAAATTTGGTTGCTGTATCTATGAGATCTGTTTTAGAATAAATGGAGACTTTACTGCTTTAGTGTTTGCCTGATATTTATTTCTGAAGAGGGTAAATGCCCTTAATCTGATTTACAAATTCCAATAAGATTTCCTCAAATTATTGAAACTACTTGAAATCGTAACTTGGTTATGATTCACAAAGTACTGAGTATTACTTTTGCACAGAACCCAAATGAGCATTTGGTTTCACTAAGATTTCAAACTCATTTTGAATACCAGATGGAATCCTAGAGTAGTTTTCCTAATAACTATTCTCACAGTTTAAACATTATTGTATAGAACTTCAAAACTAAAAGGGCTTGCTTGCATTCCATAGAGTTTATCACTCACTCTTAGCTTTATAATATTTCAGAGAAAGATTACCTCCCTAGTCACCATCATGATTAAGATAGAAGTTGTCTGGATTCACTACCCAGAAAAAGATTTGTGGCCTACGTTTATGATGTTTTCCTGGTTTCAATACTGTATGCAGCAGATAATATGGCTAAGTGGGAGCAAGGGGATACCCAGTCGTAGTTAACAACGACTGAAAAAAAAATGCAGTAGCAGGATGTCAGATTGTGGGGATGATTGTTATAATGAGATTATAGATCTACAACCATAATTTATGGACAGTACTGCCCGGTGCCATAACGGTAGTTATTAGCAGGACGTGGAATATTTAACATAAATACATAGGTGTCGACATGCGTGTATAAAAACAATATACTTTTCCCATTATATGAGATTGACTGCAAGATCAGATGACAGCACTGTGTTCAATTAAAATTAAATTCCCAGGAATACTTCCAAATCACCTCTACCAACTCTGTCATTTTTTCATTGATGAGTGTCACAGCAATATCTGCTTGTGTCTAACAGTCCACATCCTATCCTTTCTTGCAAGACTACACAACCATCTTAACATACTCGTTTATACCAGACCAACTTTTCCTCCAGCATTCACTACCAAAATACACTAAAACTTCAAATTGAGCTTGCTAGCTACTATGTGTTCACAACGAGTGTAGGTGCTTAAAAGAACTATTCAAAATTTAAAAAATTTATAACGTCAATCTGGAAAGATCAGAAAAGGGTTAGTAGTAGAATACAGAGTGATGTAAAGAAAAAGACCTGCAAACTATCACAAGGGTGTACACAGGGAATGAGCAGCAAACTGAGTGGAAAATGAGTGAATAAGGATGGCAAGCAATAAACTAGAAACATCAACGGTAACCTAAATTTATCAGAAAAATACTTGAGGCTAAAATGATAGCAGATAAAAGTTTCATTAATTTACCTGGAAAGCCCTCCCATACATTTTACGCTTCCGTAGTTCGCGCACAGCCAACAAGATCTCCTTCCGACCTAGTTCTTTCCCTTGTTCGACCCACTTATCGAGAGCAGAATCAATCGACAAACCAGGAGCATTTACGATTTCCTTGAATAGTTCCGACTGGGTCCGTCTACCTGGTGATTTTTTCTTGGTTGGAGCAGTCTCAGAATCAGATAACTCCAGCTCATCATGTACTTTTTCAGCATCTTCATCAGCATCAGACAAGTCCGCGTCAGATTCATCATTACTCCCACCCTCCAGCTCACCATCATCTTCTTTCGAGCTGCTAGCACCGGCATGTGAGGAAAGCTGGCGCCAGCCCAAAGCAAAATTCAGGGAAGCACGCTCCGTGCCGCAATGAACATCAGCTGCCAGAAATCTAGCGTAGGCGATTTTACGAGACGGCTGCACATCAACCTCATTTTCAACACAAGCGCTTGCCACTAAATTCACACACGAAGCACGGCTAGCTCCCGTATTGATCACTTGGTTCCTACCACAATAAACAGATGCAAACATAAAGTAATCAGAAACACACGCTAAAACACTGAGTTTGGGAGAATGATTAGCCTAATCACAAAATTGATAGAATTAGGCAGTGTGCAGTAGCATTAAACATTGATGATACCTAAGACGAAGAGAAGTTCGACGAAGTGTCCACATGACTGAAACAAAGTGTGAGAAATTGAGGGAACCCTTAAACCCTAATTCCAAACCCTCTCTTTTTATATATAACCAGCCCAACCATGCCTAAACCCTCCACGCTATTTTTTTCTTTTGCATAAAAGCCCTCCACTCTTCGTTAAATTATACCATCCAACTTTAATTGTCACTTTCGCCCATAAATAATTTTTAATCCTGTGAAACATCCACTGCTCTGTACACAAGTCAGACAAAATATTTTCAACACTGTTCTATATACAGTGATTTATAGAAATATAAAAAAAATGTTTTTTTTAATGAATCATTTTTACTCCCTTCAAAATTGCCTTACTTCGAAAATAAATACTTTTAAAAGTCTTTGCAATTTTTTTTTAATTAAAATGACAATTTAAGTAAAAGATTGAGTGTATGTTTATATTTTTATTAAAAATCATGTTTAGCAACAGTCTTACCATCAATTACTATATGACACATCAACACGTCCTAAAATATGATGCTAAAACATTTTAGTGACTTTCATGTTTATAATATAATATTTTTATACAGTTTTGTTCTAGATTTTTAATAGTATATGAATAATTTATAAACGTTTATAATGATGAATATTCAAAATACTTTGAAACACAACTTCTTTTATAAAATAGTTTGATGTG